>FLOH01000954.1_pt1 | contig 49756 bp, 42 predicted proteins | sample 756751 | NCBI WGS metagenome assembly FLOH01 (sample SAMEA4026879, study PRJEB14308) | marine metagenome | biome: coastal water; material: water | depth 74 m | reverse complement strand
CACCATTAACTTTCTAGTGTTATCGGGAAATAAGTCTTATAATCTTTAACTAAAGGGTAGAATATTCGTCTAGCCCTATGTTGACATTGCAGGGGTAGTTGGAGCGTAACCAACCAGTCCCACCATTCTCACTATTTTTTACCTATGCTAGACATCAGTTACATTATAATATAATTAAAGTTTAATTTTTAGGGCCTATAGCTCAGTTGGTTAGAGCAGTACACTCATAATGTATTGGTCCCAGGTTCGAGTCCTGGTGGGCCCACCAAAAATTATTTTTATAGATAATTATTTAATAAACTCTTTTAAAGTAGAAAAAAGAGCTTTAATATCTCCATCATTACTCTGAATGATAGAAGAGAACTCTTCTTTTTGAGTTCTCGCTAGACTTAAGCCTTCAATAATTAAGTCTCTGATCAAAGGGTTTTCAGGGTTTTTTGTATAAATTCTCCAATCAATTTTAACCACAGGTCTTTGTTTTGTTCCAACTAAGATACTAGACACCATTGTGTAATTTTCATTTAATTTTTCTTTAGATATAACTTGTATCTCTGGGTTCGAATATTCAGCCAATCTACTAGAAAAACTTTTTAAAAAATATTGTTCAAAAAGTTTTTCATATTGGCTAATTTCGTTTTCACTAATATTTTTTCTATAGGCTCCCAAAGTATAAAAACCAATACCATTAATATCAACTGTTTCACTTGCAATCTGTTTTAGCTTTTCTATTTTTTCTTCTTTTGAGTATTTATTATTTAACGCCTCAGAAGCTCTATTCACTGTTGATTGAACAAATACATCAGGTTCTATTGAATAGGAGTAATTAATACCAATTAAATTAATTATAACGAAGACAAATATTAAAAACTTTTTTAATCTCATTAAGTTTTTTAGTTTATTGTGTTTCTATTTCTTCCCAATCACTATCGTTTTGGGTTTCAGTTATTGCATTAGAGTTAGCTATTTTTTGTTCTCTATCTTGTAAATACAAACTTCTAACTGAAGCATAAAAATCCATAGAATTTTTTTCTAAGTTTTCAAACGAGTCCAAATTTTTTGCTCTAAAATCTATTCCAGAACCCACTCTTGATGCATAATAATCAAAATCTGAAAAATGTTGAGTATCGTTAGCTACAGTAACATTATACCAAGCATCTCCACCTAATATATTTGCAAATGATCCAGCTGTGTCTCTAACAGTGGATGGTCCTAAAACAGGTAGAACAAGATAACATCCTGGACCAACACCCATTACACCAAGTGTTTGGCCATAATCTTCTTTTTCATACTCTGGAAAACCAATTTTTTCAGCCACATCAAATATTCCAACAACCCCAACCGTTGTATTAACAATAAATCTACCTGTGTTAACTCCAGCTTTTTTAAAATCTCCTTGAAGAATATTATTAGGTATTGTTACAAGTGTAGAGAGATTGTCTAGAGCATTACCTGTTCCAGCTCTAACTGGAGAGGGTAAAATTCTATAAGCTTTTGCAACAGGTTCAAAAATAACACCATCTAACACTTGGTTAAATTTAAATGTTGCTCTGTTTATATTTTCAAAACAATCCTTAACTTGCCCAGAATTTTTTTTAGATAAGCTGTTTTCACCGTCTGTATCAGCACTCACATTTGTTGCTAACATTAAACTTATTAGTGAAGTTATTAAAATTTTTTTCATTATCCAATGATTATATAATGTATATAATATCAATGTAAATCTAGATTTAGCTCTAAATATGACGCAAAAATGGCTTTAAAAACAATATTAAACTATTCCCCAAATTTTAATCCTAAAAAAAGAACTTCTAAGCAAATCAAATTTATTATCTTTCATTATACGGGTATGAAAAGCGAATCTGATGCATTGAAAAGATTAACAGACATACAATCTGAGGTTAGCTGTCATTATTTAATTAAAAATAATGGAGAAATTGTAAAAATAGTACCTGATTTATACATCGCATGGCATGCAGGAAAATCTTCTTGGAAAAATTATAAGTCTTTAAATCAAAATTCTATTGGTATTGAAATTACAAACCCAGGACATGAGTACGGTTATAAAAATTTTACACAAAAACAAATTACTGCTCTTTTAAAGTTAAGTAAGTTTTTAATAAAAAAATATAAAATTAATCCTAAGAATATTTTAGGACACTCGGATATAGCGGTACAAAGAAAAAAAGATCCAGGGGAAAAATTCCCTTGGAAATATTTATCTAAAAATAGAATAGGGATATGGCATACATTAAGTAAGCAAGAGCTGAAACAAAATAGAAAACTAGAAACAAGTAGGGAAGAGGAAAATTTTTTCTTCAATAATCTATTTAAGATTGGGTATTCAAAAAAACCCCTAGCAGATATGAATAAAGCTAAATATTTAAGAGAATTAGCAAAAACTTTTCAAAGAAGATTTAGGCAGGAGTTAGTTGATGGTAAAATTGATCAAGAATGCCTGCTTATTAGCAAAAATCTTATTAAAGCATACAACTAAATTTTTCTTGAAGTTCTATAGTTTAGTAATAAATTAAGAATGCTAGATGAACGACTTGTCGCTTTAATTTTTTTTTAAAGAGGAAAGTCCGGGCTCCGCAAAGACACAGTGCCAGGTAATACCTGGCGGGGGAAACCCTAGGGATAGTGCCACAGAAAATATACCGCCATAACATGGCAAGGGTGAAAAGGTGTGGTAAGAGCACACCGGTTCTATTGGTAACAATGAACGCTGGAAAACCCCACTGGGAGCAAGACTAAGTAGAGATGACATTGTTGAAAAACTAAAAGCCGTCTTTGGCTAGTCATCAGGGTTAGTTGCTTGAGCTTAAGAGTGATCTTAAGCCTAGAGAAATGATAAGTTTTAATGACAGAACCCGGCTTATAGTTTGTCTAGCAAACTTATTCACAATGAGTAATTCTTAAATATAAGAATGTTCACCTTTTGATTCATAATTGAATCATTTTTGTTCTTATTTATCGTTTTAAAATTGCATTAAGCTGAAACTAAAAATTGATTTTAGAATTAATATAGATACACAAAACTTATCTTCAATCGCTAACAAATAAGCCTAAAATGAACATATTGACTCTATGCTTAAAAACCCATATTGTCCCATATATTCCCAAATATGGAATTTATGAAATATAAAAATTATGTTTTTATCTACTTACGAGAACAAAATAGACAAAAAAGGAAGGGTATCTGTGCCTGCTAGTTTTAGATCTTACCTTTCTAATTTAGGGTACAACGGAGTTATCTGTTATCCTTCATTTAACAACCAATCTATTGAAGCTTGTTCACAAGATAGAATCGAAAAACTTTCTGCAAGCATAGACTCTCTAAGTCCATTTGAAGAAAATAGAGATTTTTTTTCTACATCAATTTTATCTGACAGTATGAATTTACAATTTGATAGTGAGGGAAGAATTTCACTATCAACAAAATTATTAAAACATGCAAAAATTAGGAATAGCATGTTGTTTGTTGGTCAAGGTCAAACATTCCAAATATGGGAACCAACAGCATTTGAAAAATTTAAGGTAAATGCAAGAAAAAAAGCAAATCTAAATCGTGCAAGTCTTAAATGGGAAAAACATTTTAATAACAATGAGGGGAAATAAAAATGACAATTAACTTTAAATCAACAGAAATAAAAGAATTACAACCAAGACTACTAGTTGTGGGAGTTGGTGGAGCAGGTGGAAATGCACTGAATGAAATGATCGATAATGGGTTACAAGGAGTAGAATTTATTGCTGTAAATACTGATGCTCAAGATTTAAAATTAAGTAAAGCTAAAGCAAGAATTCAAATAGGTTTAAATTTAACAAAAGGTTTAGGTGCAGGTGCCAAGCATGACATTGGTCAAGCAGCAGCTGACGAATCTTTGAATGAAATTGTAAACACACTTCAAGGTGCAAACATGGTATTCATTACTGCTGGTATGGGTGGTGGAACTGGAACTGGTGCAGCGCACGTTATCGCAAGAGCTGCAAAAGAATTAAATATTTTAACAGTAGGTGTTGTGACACTTCCCTTTTTATACGAAGGACCTTCAAGAATGAGAAGAGCTCAACAAGGTCTCGAAGAATTAAGAAAACATGTGGATACAATTATTGTAATTCCAAATCAGAACTTGTTTAAAATTGCAAATGAACAAACTACATTTGAAGAATCGTTTAATCTTTCAAACAATGTTTTAATGCAAGGCGTGCAAAGTGTAACTGATCTGATGGTTAGACCGGGTATAGTTAATTTAGATTTTGCTGATGTTGAAACTGTAATGGCTTCAATGGGTAAAGCTATGATGGGAACTGGTGAAGCTGAAGGAGAAGGTAGAGCGGCAAAAGCAGCAGATATGGCAATTAGCAATCCATTAATTGATGACTACACTTTAAAAGGTGCCAAAGGATTATTAGTAAACATCACTGGGGGTAAAGATCTTAAGCTTTTTGAAGTTGATGAAATAGTTAATAAAATAAGAGCCGAAGTAGACCCAGAGGCCGAAGTAATTATTGGTGCGATTACTTCTGCAGATCTTGATGGAAAAATCAGAGTATCAATTGTTGCAACAGCATTAGATGGACAACAACCCGAAAGTAAATCTGTAATTAATATGGTACACAGGATACAAAATAGAAATCCTGGATATTCAGATTTTGGAAAAGCAGGTTCGGCTCAATCATTTAATTTTTCTCCTACAATGTCTAGTCCCATTTCACATGGTGCAAATGCATTAAAGTTAGAGAATGAAATTATTGTAGAGCCTAGTTTAAATACATCTTCATCTGAGATGATTAATCAGCAGACTGTCAACACCCAAGAAGTTGAAAGTGTTGTAGAAAATAATCATGACGATGAACAATCTTTTACAGAAGAAGCCCTTAATGTTATGGGTGAAAATGAAGAAAGCAATTCATTATTAGAAGTTGAAGAAACTTCAAATGGACTTGAAAATTTTGGTGTAGAAGGTGAAACTGCACTAGATTTGTTCAGTTCAGATAAAGAAGATGCTGAATCAGATAGCTTTTCATCAACAGAAAATAACACTGATAATGATGATCTAGAAATCCCGGCATTTTTAAGAAGACAAAAGAATTAATGGTCTTCAAAAAAATAAATGATAGCCACCATAGTACCAGATGTGAGAAATCATTATCCGGTACTGCTAAGTGAATTAATTAGTATTATTACCCCTCAATATGGTGGCACATTTATTGACTGTACGTTTGGTCAAGGTGGATACACAAATAAAATTCTAAGCTTTGCAGAAACAAAAGTTATTGCTTTAGATAGAGACTTAGAAAGTCTAAAAAAAGCAGAAAAGGTTCAAAATTATTTTAAAGACAGGTTTTTATTTAAAAATATTAAATTTAGTCAATTAAATAATTTAAAGCTTAAAAATGAAAATATAAAAGGAGTAATCTTTGATTTAGGTTATTCACTTAATCAGATAAAAGACCCAAAAAAAGGACTTTCATTTGAAGCTGTAGGTGAACTCAATATGAAGATGGGAATAAATAAATTTTCAGCAAAGGAAGCAATTAATATTTTAGATGAAAAAGAACTTGCCCAAATATTTAAATATTTTGGTGATGAAAAAGATAGCAATAGAATAGCACACAACATTGTAGAAGATAGAGCTACAAGAAAAATTACCACAGAAGAATTGGTAAGAATTATTGAATCCTCAAAAAGAAAAAATAATAGTAAAACACATAGTGCAACAAAGGTTTTTCAAGCACTAAGAATATTTGTTAATAAAGAAATTAGTGAATTAATTTATGGATTAATTAATGCAGCTAAAGTAGTTAAAAAAGATGGCGTTATAGCAGTGGTAACATTTCACTCTCTTGAAGATAGAATAGTGAAATATTTTTTTAAAAGCTTGTCTGAAAACAAAAGTGTTTCACGGTATATGCCAAAGGGAGACGATAAAATTAATTTATTCAAATCTATTAGTAAAAAACCAATCACTCCATCTGCTAAAGAAATTCAAGAAAATCCACCCTCAAGATCAGCTAAATTAAGATATGTTATAAAAAAAGAGGATTTTTATGATTTTGAAACAGATATTTTGGAAAAGTTTGATCATTTAATTAAAATTGAAAATTTTTCTCAGAAATTATGAAGAAGATAGCTTTTATAATAATTTTTATATTAATTCTAGCCACTTCAATTGTAAAAAACTCAACAAAGGAAATAGAAGACAGGATTTTTGCAGTAAATGAAAATATCAGACCACTTAAAAAAGAGCTTAGTGATGTATTACTGGAATATAATTTTCTAAGCTCTCCAGGGAAGTTAACTCAATATCAAGCCCAGTATTTTGAAAAAGATTTAATGAAAATAGATATTACAAAAATTAAGGAGATCAGTGAAAACGATAATCTAATATTGGTAAATGATTTAATAAAGAATGAAAATGAGAGACAAAAATAATATTATTTTAGAAGAGTATGAAAACAAATTTTCATATAAAAAAAATAAAACAAATTTAAATATACAGTTTAATAGAATAGCGTTTATTTTTTTTGTTTTTCTGGTTATTTCGATAATATTTTCAATTCAACTACTTCATTTGGGGTCATTAAAAGTAGAGAGTAATATTAAATCAACACTCAATATAAATAATTATAGAGCAGATATAGTTGATAGAAATGGAAATTATTTAGCAAAAACCGTTAGTTCTATTGATATTGGAATTAACCCGGTCGAAGTTATAGATAAAAAAAAACTTTTAATTAACTTACAATTGATATTTCCAAACAAAGATTATTTAGAAACGTCTAAAAAACTTGATGAAAATAAATTTTTTTATTTTGAAAAAAAAATATCTGTAGAAAATTATGAAAAAATTATGTTACTTGGTGATAAATCAATCAAGCCAGAAGAAAAATTAACGAGAATATATCCGCAAACAAATCTTTTTAGTCATATTATTGGGCAGATAGATGATGATAATCAAGGTATATCAGGTCTTGAAAAATCATTTAACAATAGATTAAAACAAAAAAAAGAACCTCTTAGATTAACTGTAGATACTGACATACAATTTTTAATTAGAGAACAACTTGTAAAATTTAATTCAATTTTTAGAAGCAAAGGTGCAGCTGCAATTTTAATGAATGTTAATAGTGGAGAAATTATCTCTATGGTTTCATATCCAGATTTTGATCTTAATAAGAGAGAGAAGGTCGTTGATTTAAACTTTATAAATAGAGCTACAAAAGGTGTATATGAATTAGGCTCGGTTTTTAAAACATTTACTATTGCTGCTGGATTAGATGAGAATTTAATAGATATAAATACACAGTTTTTAGATTTACCAAAATCAATCAGTTGTGCTGGACAAACAATTGGAGAATATAGCGATAAAATACCTGCAGATTTAACCGTAGAAGAAATTTTAATTAGATCTGGGAATATAGGATCTGTAAGAATTGGACAAAAATTAGAAATAGATAAACTTAAATTTTTTTTAGAGAAAATTGGTGTTTTAAATAGAATTGATTTTGATATTGAGGAAGTTGGAGAGCCAATAACATTTAAGTGGGGAAAATGTAAACTAGCAACAGTTTCATTTGGGCATGGAATAACCACAACACCATTACAGCTTGCTAAGGGATATTCAATTATTTCTAATGGTGGTTTTGATATTAAGCCTAGTTTGATTAAAAAAGACAAAGATTATAATAAAACTAAAAAGAGAATTATTAAGGAAGGTATTTCAGAAAAAATAAATTTAATACTAAGAAAAATAGTTACAAATAAAGAGGGTACCGCTGGGTTAGCAAATGTAGATGGATATGAAGTAGGTGGCAAAACTGGAACAGCACAAAAAACTACATTAGGAGGGTATTCAAATTTAAAAGTTAATACATTTGTGTCTATATTTCCAACCTCCCAACCAAAATATGTATTAATTGTTTTATTAGATGAGCCAAAAACAAATAGTGAATATATTTATTATTATAGAGATGGAAAACAACCAACAAAGGGAACACCTTTTAATACAGCAGGTTGGACTTCGGTAGAGGTTACCGGCAAAATCATTGAGAGAATTGGGCCTATTTTGGCCACAAAACATATGGAAAATTAATGATCTTATGTTGATTGGTCATTTTTTTAAAAATATTAAAACTAAATATAAAAATCATTATTTTTCAGGATTTAGCTTTGATAGCTCTAAATGCAAAAAGAATTATATTTTTTTTGCAATCAAAGGAAACTTAAATGATGGTAACAAATTTATTAATGATGCTATAGAAAATGGAGCAAAAACAATTGTTTCAACACAAAAATTTGAAGGAATAAAGGATAAAATATTATTCATAAAAACTAGAAATGTAAGAAAATTATTATCTGAATTGTCCTATTGAACCAATAAAAATAAACCAAAGAATCTAATTGCAGTAACAGGCACAAATGGCAAATCATCAATAGTAGATTTTTATTTTCAAATACTAAAATTGAATAAAAAAAAAGTAGCATCAATTGGAACTTTAGGAATTAAAACTAATAATTCAATTACAAAGGCTTCAAATACAACAATGGACCCCATTGAATTAAGTAAAGTATTAATAAATCTTAAAAATAAAAATATTAATAATGTTATATTGGAAGCATCTAGTCATGGACTTAAACAAAATAGATTAGATGGTTTAAAATTTAAAACAGGAATATTCACAAACCTATCCCATGATCATTTAGATTATCACAAGACATTTAGTGATTATTTGAAAGCAAAACTATATTTATTTGAAAAACTTTTAACAAAAAAAGCAAATGTAATTACAGATGATTCAATTAAACAGTATAAAAGAATTAAAGATATAGTATTAAAAAATAAATTTAATCTTTACACAATATTAGATAATAAAAGTAATTTAAATTTAATTTCACATGAATATCATAATGATAAACAAATTATTAAGATCCAATATAAAAAAAATATCTATAAATTTGAAATAAAACTTATAGGAAAAATTCAATTAAAAAATATTTTTATGGCAATGTTAGCTGCTGAACAAAGTAATTTAAAATTTAGTAAGATAGTAAATTCTATTAAAAATCTCAAACCTGTTAGTGGAAGATTTGAAAAAATTGGTAATTTAAAAAATAATTCAAAAGTTATCCTTGATTATGCACACACACCAGATGCTTTAAAGACATGTTTGCTTAACCTACAAGAACAATTTGAAAATAAAAGAATTTTTATTGTCTTTGGTTGTGGAGGTAATAGAGACAAAGGCAAGAGATGTATGATGGGTAAAATTGCCAATCAATTCTGCGAAAAAATATATTTAACTGATGATAACCCTAGAAACGAAAATCCAAAAAAAATTAGGTCTGCCATTAAAAAAGGCATAGATAAATCAAAAACTTATGAAATCTCAAATAGATCTGAAGCTATCAAACAAGCAATTTTAAACTTAAAAACAGGTGATATACTGGTTGTTGCGGGTAAAGGACATGAAGAGTTGCAAGATTATGGAAAATTAAAAAAAAAATTTTCTGACAGAAAAGAAATACTAAATAGTATCAAACTAAAAAATAAGACTCTCTCTAGTAATTTAAAAGTAAATATTTTAAATGAGTTAAGCAACTCAACTTTTATTTCTCTTAAAACAATTATAAAAAATGCATCAATTAATTCAAAAGAAATAAAAAAAAATGATATTTTTTTTGCAATCAAGGGAAAAAGAAAGAATGGGAACCTTTTTGTGAAAGAGGCTTTTGCTAGTGGTGCTTGTTTAGCGATAGCAAGTGAGGGGAAAAAATCAAAAAAAAAAATAATTGTAAAAGATAGCTTAAATTTTTTAACAAAAGCATCTTCTATTTTAAGAGAAAATTTATCAAGTAAAATAATAGCCATAACAGGTAGTTGTGGAAAAACTTCTTTAAAAGAATTGACAGGAAAATCATTAAATAAAATTTTCCAAGTAACATACTCACCAAAGTCCTTTAATAATAAATTTGGTGTCCCTCTAAGTTTGTTTAATCTAAAAACAAATGATGATTTTGGTATTTTTGAAGTTGGTATGGATAAAAAAGGTGAAATAGACAATTTATCAAAAATAATAAAACCAGATGTTGGAGTTATTACAAATATTTCCTACGCACATATTAAAAATTTTAAAAATATTAATCAAATAGCATTAGCTAAAGCAGAAATTATTCATAACATAAAAAAAGATGGCTATCTTGTACTAAATAAAGATGACAGGTTTTTTAATTTTCATAAAAAGATTGGATTAAAAAGAAATTTGAAAATTCTATCATTTAGTATGAAAAGTAAAGAAGCATCAATTAGCTTAATATCAATTACTAAAATTAAATCTAAATATAAAATATATGTAATGGTTCATAAAGTAAAAAAGTATTTTTACATAAATTCAACTTTTGAAAATGATTTAAAAAATCTACTAGCTGCAATTTCAATTATATCGATCTTTATTAATATTAACAAATTAAATGAAAATATTTTTTATAATCACCAAAGACCAGAAGGAAGGGGTGATATAATAAAAATTAAACTATCTAAAAAATCTCTTTATCTTGTAGACGAAAGTTATAATTCAAATCCATTATCTTTAAAATCAGCATTAAAAAATTTTGATATGATTAAAGTTGATAATTCAAAAAAACATTTAATACTTGGTGATATGTTGGAACTTGGTAAATATTCAAAAAATTTACATGCGGAAATTGGCGTGAGTATAAATAAGTTGGCACTTAAAAATGTGAATGTTATTGGTAAGGATATTGCTATAACGTACAAAAAGCTTAATAAAAGCAAAAGAGGTACAATTATAAAAAATCAATCTCAAATAATTGATTTGATAAAAAATTCATTAAATAATAATGATTATTTAATGATCAAGGGTTCAAACTCAACAGGACTTAACAGTCTCACTAGACAAATAAAAATGGGAAAAATCGATGCTTTATAGCCTTGTTACCGATTTAGTTGATCAATACAGTTTTTTGAATGTTTTTAAGTATCTTACTTTTAGAACAGGATTGGCAATGTTTACATCTATGGTGGTAGTTTTATTAGTAGGCACTCCCTTTATAAGATTTTTTTCAGCAAGACAAATCTTAAATCCAATAAGAGATGATGGACCAACAGAGCATATTATAAAAAAAATTGGAACACCTACAATGGGGGGTGTTTTAATATTGCTTGGTTTATTTTCAGGAATACTATTATGGGGTGATTTATCTAATTACCATATATGGTTTTTACTTTTTATAGTAACTAGCTATGGTTTATTGGGAGCATACGACGATTACCAAAAAATTAAATTTAAAAATTCTTCTGGCATTTCCTTTAGATTTAAGATTATTTCACAAATTATAATAGGAGTAGTAGGCATAGTAGGGCTATTACATTTCTCTCAAAATACAGAGTTAACAAATTTATATTTTCCATTTTTCAAAAACTTAATTATAAACTTAGGATGGTTTTTTATACCATTCTCCGTATTTATAATTGTTGGATCATCAAACGCTGTAAATCTCACAGATGGTCTTGACGGCCTAGCCACAGTACCAGTTATATTGGTGGCGGGATGTTTTGCATTTATTAGCTATGTTACTGGTAATATTGTATTTTCGGAATATTTAAATATACCATACCTAGAGGGCATGGGAGAGGCGTCTGTTTTTTGTGGATCAATTATTGGTGCATGCCTTGGCTTTTTATGGTTTAACGCACCACCAGCAAAAATATTTATGGGTGATACTGGATCTCTAGCTTTAGGGGGCTCATTAGGAGCGATTGGAATAATTACTAAACATGAAATAGTTTTAGCAATAACAGGCGGTTTATTTGTTCTTGAGGCAATCTCAGTTATTGTTCAAGTTATATCATTTAAGTTGACGGGAAAAAGAATTTTTAGAATGGCTCCTATCCATCACCATTTTGAAAAGAAAGGTTGGCCAGAATCCACTGTGGTGATTAGATTTTGGATAATTTCAATAATTCTTGCAATGATTGGTTTGGCGACATTAAAACTTAGATAATGTTAAATAATAAAAATATTTTTTTTAATAAAAGAATTTTAATTTATGGTTTAGGTAAAAGTGGATTATCAACCTTTAAATTTTTAAGAAAAAATAACAATATCATCAAATATGATGATAAAATAAAAACTAATTATAAAGAAATAAAAAAAATAAAATTTGATTATATAATTCTTAGTCCTGGAATAAATATTAACAGATGTAGTTTAAGCAATTTTCTAAAAAAAAATTATAAAAAAATTCATACAGACTTGGATATTTTTTACAGTCATTATAAAGATAATAATAAAATAACAATAACTGGAACTAATGGAAAATCAACTACAGCAAAAATTCTGTATGAGGTTTTAAAAGCACAAAAAGTAGATGTTCGTTTAGTTGGCAATATTGGCAACCCTATATTATTAGAAAAAAATATAACAAATAAGACAGTTTTTGTGATTGAGGCATCTTCTTACCAGTTAGAATACAGCAAGCTATTTAGATCAAATATATCATTAATTTTAAACATATCACCGGACCATTTGGATAGACACAAGACTATAAGCAAATATGTAAATGCTAAGTTTAAATTAGTTAAGAATCAATCAGAAAAAGATTTAGCAATTCTTAACGTAGATAATTTTTATATAAAGCGGCAACTCCAATTAAAAAATTTTTATTCTAAAATAATTAAAATAAACAAAAAAACAAATATCAACTTTATCAAAAGAGTAAAAAATAAATATTTTGCAACTGATGGAAATAAAGAAAATTTGCAATTTGTTTTTGCTGTTACTAAGATATTAAAACTCCAAAAAGATTCTTTATTTAAGACATTGGAGAAATTTAAAGGCCTAAACTATAGACAGGAAATAATTTATCATTCAAAAAAACTTACAATTATTAATGATTCAAAGGCTACATCTTTCTCATCATCTGAAAGCCTATTAAGATCTTTGGACAATGTATATTGGATAGTTGGTGGATTGGCAAAAAAAGGCGACAAATTATTATGGAATAAAAAAAATAATAAAAATATTCGAGCATATATTTTTGGGAAAGATAAAGTTTTTTTTATAGATAAACTAAAAAAACTAATGAGATATGAATCTTTTTTAAATCTAAAAACTTTAATTCAAAAAATATTTTTAGATATTAAAATAGATAATAAATTAACACACAAAACAATTCTTTTTAGTCCTGCAGCAGCTTCTTTTGACAATTTTAACAATTTTGAAGAACGGGGAAAATTTTTTAACAAACTTATTATGAAACATATAAATGCCAAATTATAATTCGATATATAAGTTTTATTATGAGTGGTGGAAAAATATAGACAAGACTTTACTCTTATTAATAATATTTTTATTTAGTTTAGGATTATTTTTTTCTTTAGTGTCAACATCATTAATTGCATCTGACAAATTAGATACGAATAATTATTTTTTTTTCTTTAAACATCTAGCATTTACATTAATAGGGATGATAGTTTTAATTTTTTTTTCCTCACTAAGTGAAAAAAATTTATTTAGAATCTCTTTATACTTATTTTTTATATCTATATTTTTTTTATTTTTAGTACCAATATTTGGCACAGAAGTAAAAGGATCTAAAAGATGGCTTAATCTTTTTTTTCTGCCAAGATTTCAACCTGTTGAACTCGTTAAACCTTTTGTAATTATCTTCATTGCCTCAATTCTTTGCATGGAAAACAATTTTAATATTTACTTTAAGTATGCGCTAACAATTGTAGCAATTTTTCCAATAATTCTTTTATTAATAATGCAGCCTGATATTGGCCAGACATTTTTGGTGCTTTTATCTTGGGCCACTTTAGTTTTTATTTCTGGTATAAGTTTACCAATAATTATAACTTTTTTTAGTTTTTTATTATTATCACTGCTTTATATGGTTTTTTTAATTCCAAAATTTATCTATATAAAAAGTAGAATTTTATCCTTTTTTAACCCAAATAATGGGACACATAACTTTCAATCAGACAAAGCAATAGATGCAATAAGCAGCGGAGGATATTTTGGGAAAGGTATAGCCGAAGGTACTCTTAAAAATAGAGTTCCAGAAGCCCATACAGACTATATCGTATCTGTAATTTCTGAAGAATTTGGAGTGGTAGCAATTATATTGTTATTAATTTTATTTTTATTTTTCATCTACAAAGTTTTTAAAAAGATATATTTGGAAAAAAGTGAAAAAACAAAATTAGTTTTAACGGGCATTATAAGTTTAATTATATTTCAAGTATTAATTCATCTTGGTGTTAACATTAGACTATTCCCCACTACTGGCATGACCTTACCTTTCTTAAGTTATGGAGGATCTTCAATCGTTGGTGTGTCAATTTTATCAGGCATAATATTAAATTTGACAAAAAGAAAAGTTAATTAAATGAAAAAAAAAATTTTAATCAGCACAGGCGGCTCTGGTGGGCATGTTGTTCCAGCAACAATATTATATGAACATTTAAAGGATCAATTCGAAGTTTTAATGACTTCTGATAAAAGAGGCGTTAGGTTTTTAAAGGTAGATGACTACAATTTAAGTATTTTCAATGTTAACCCAATCTCAAAGAATTTTTTTTTAATTCCCTTTCAGTTTTTTTTAATTCTAAGTTTAATTATTAAATCTTTATATTTTTTTAAAAAAAATAAAATTGATATATTGATATCTACAGGCGGCTACATGTCATTACCCTTATGTTTGTCCTCAAGGTTATTAAATATTAAATTATTTTTGTTTGAACCTAATATCGTTTTAGGAAGATCAAATAAATTTTTTATTAATTATTGTCAAAAAATATTTTGTTATTCTGATAATATTAAAAATTTTCCAAAAAAGTTTAAAAATAAAATTATAACAATACCGCCTCTATTAAGAAAAAAATTCTATAACCTTAGTAAAATAGAAAAAATAAATGAAGAAGTTAATCTTCTTATTATAGGCGGGAGTCAAGGAGCAAGAATATTTGATACCTTGGTTAAAAATTCTATAATTAAATTATCTAAAAAATATAAATTCAAAGTTTATCAGCAATCTCTTGTAAGCAATTTTCAAAATTTAAAAAAGGTTTATCAAGATAATAATATTGAATGTGAATTATTTGATTACAGTGAAGATGTTTCAAGCTTTATGCAAAAATCAAATATATGCATTACGAGAGCGGGTGCTTCAACTTTAGCAGAGTTAGTTTTTTTAAATTTACCTCATGTTGCTATACCGCTACCTACTGCGAAAGATAACCATCAATTAGAAAATGCAAATTTTTATAATGAAATTGGTTGTAATTGGATTTTAAAACAAAATATAATTGATGAAGCCAGTATAGTGAATATTATAACAAACATTATTGAGAACAAAAAAGAATACCAAGAAAAACAAAATAATATGAAAAATTTTAGCTATCAAAATAGCTGGAATAATATAAATCAGAAAATTAAGTCGATTATTAATGAAAATTGAATTAGCAAAAACTGAAATTATACATTTTGTTGGCATAGGAGGGATAGGTATGAGTGGCCTTGCCCTTATAATGAAAAGAATGGGCTTTAATGTTCAAGGTAGTGATGTCCAAACTAATAAAAATGTTGAGAGATTAAAAAGAGATAAGATCAAAATTAACATCAAGCACAGTAAAAAAAATATTTCTAGCGCAACTATTGTTGTGGTCTCCTCGGCGATTAAAAAAAATAATCCCGAATTAATTGAAGCAAAAAGAAGAATGTTGCCGATTTATAAGCGTGGCCAAATGCTAGCCAATATAGTTTCCTTGACTAAAAATATTGTTGTTACTGGATCGCATGGCAAAACAACTACCACCTCATTATTAGCGGCAATTTTTTCTAAAACAAAATTGGACCCAACAATTATTAATGGAGGTGTTCTCAATGCAATTAAAAATTCTGCCAAACTTGGAAAAAGTGATTGGTGCATATTAGAAGCGGATGAGTCTGACGGAAGCTTTATTCATGTGCCACCAACATATTCTATTGTAACAAATATAGATCGAGAACACATGGATTATTATGATTCTATAGATGATCTTAAAAATTTATTTATAAAATTTATTAATAAAGTACCCTCATTTGGAAAATCATTTATTTGTATTGATGATAAAAATAATAATGATTTGTTAAAAAGATTAAAAATTAAAAATTATTTTACATATGGAACCAATCCAAAATCACAATTTTATATAAAAAATATAAGACAATTGAAAGAGTTTTCGGAGTATGATTTATCAATCAAACTACCAGGGAAAAAAAGTATAATTATTAAAAAAATTAAAATCCCTCTTCTTGGTATTCATAATATACGTAATTCAACAGCTGCTGCTGCAGTTGCTTTAACAATTGGTATTTCTAAAAACACTATTAAGATTGGCTTGAAAGAGTTCAAAGGTGTTCAGAGAAGATTTAATAAAATATTTACCCATAGAGAAACTAATTTCTATGATGATTATGCTCATCATCCAACTGAAATTAAAGAAGTTTTAAATGGAGTAAGGGCCGCATATAAAAAAGAAGAAATTATTTGTGTATTTCAACCTCATAGAATATCGAGATTAAAAGACTTAAAAAAAGAATTTAGTTTATCATTTAAAAAAGCTAACACAGTCATTTTATGCCCAATTTATGCTGCGGGTGAAAAAATAAAGTTGGGATTTGATTATACTAGTTTTGCAAAAGAAATTATCAAAAATTCAAAAGTTAAACTATTTATGGTTAATGATCAGTATCAATTAGCAAAGTTTATAAAAAATAATATTTATGGAAAAAAAATAGTAGTTGGCATGGGTGCAGGTACTATTTCATCATGGATGAGAGAACTTCCAAAATTAATATAATGCAATTAGAAGAATTAAGAAAATTTTCCAATGAGATTAATAGTAAATTCTTATTTGATTATGACTTAAAGAAAAGTAATTGGTTTAATATAGGGGGTAAAACTAAGGTTTATTTTAAACCTGATAATTTATCAGATTTAGTTCTATTCTTAAGAAAATTTGGCACAAAAGAAAAAATTTTCGTTTTAGGGGCCGGCTCAAATACACTTATAAACGATAACACCTTCGAAGGTGTTGTTATCAAATTAGGTGCAAATTTTTCTAATATTTCAATACTACCAAATAATATAATTATTGCTGGTAGTGCTTGTTTAGATAAAAAACTATCAGACTTTGCTTTAGAAAATGATGTAGGGGGATTTGAGTTTCTAGCATGTATACCAGGAACAATAGGGGGTGGTTTAAAAATGAATGCAGGTTGTTTTAATAGAGAATTTAAAGATATACTTCTGTCCATACAAGCTATTGACAGAGAAGGTAGGGTTTTAACAATACCAGCAAGCAAGATTATGTTTGAATATAGAGGCAATGATTTACCTGACAATTTAATTTTTTTAAGCGCATCTTTTAAAGGTCACAATAAAGATAAAGTTAAAATTAAAAATGAAGTCAAAGAACTAAAAAATAAAAAAGATAGCTCCCAACCAACTAAAATTAAAACGAGTGGAAGTACCTTTAAAAATCCGATTAATCAATCAGATAAAAAAGTTTGGGAATTAATAAAAGAATCTGTACCGCAAGATTTAAGTTTTGGTGATGCGTGCATTTCAGATAAACATTATAATTTTTTTGCAAATAAGAATAACGCTAGCTTTAATGATATGATCAAATTAATAAATTTTGTTGAAGAGCAAGTTAAAAAAAAAACAGGTGTTGTGCTTGAAAAAGAAATAAAGATATTGGAATAACTATGAAAAAAAAAATTCTAGTACTTTGTGGGGGAATATCTAAAGAACGATTAATAAGCTTAGATACTGGAAAACAAGTGTCTAATGAATTAAAAAAAAATGGATATAGAGTTAAAACTAGTGAGCCTCACAAGAGTTTATTGGGTGATATATATTCATTTAAACCAAACATAGTGTTTAATGCCTTGCATGGTCAGTATGGAGAGGATGGTTATATTCAAGCAATTTTAGAAACACAAAAAATCCCTTACACACATTCAGGGGTACTTGCCTCCTCAATAGCAATGGATAAAGAGATATCAAAAAAGATTTTTCTTAAACACAAAATATTAACACCAAAATACATTAAATTGGATTTTAAAAAATTTAACAAAAATATCATTAAAGAAATTGATAAAAAATTAAAATTTCCAGTTGTTATTAAACCAATTAATGAAGGCTCTAGTGTGCACGTTTATATATGTACAAAAAAAAATATAATAAAAAATTTAAAAAAACTAAATATATATAAGCAAATTTTAATTGAAGAATTTATTGCAGGCAGAGAAATACAAGTAGCAATAATGGGCAAGAAAGCACTTGGTGCAATAGAGCTAGAACCTAAGAGAAAATTTTACGATTATGAAGCTAAATATAGTTCAAAAGCAAAAACAAAGCACATAATTCCAGTAAATTTAAGTAAAAAAAATTTAGATAAAATTAAGAGCATTGCAAATAAAGCTCATCAAATAATAGGTTGCCGAGGAGTTACTAGGTCTGATTTTAAATATTATAATGGAAAATTTTATTTATTAGAAATTAACACCCAGCCAGGGATGACAAAACTCTCACTGGTACCAGAAATAGCTAACTATGTAGGGATAAGCTTTATAAAATTAATTGAATGGATTTTAAAAGATGCATCAATCAACAGGTAAAAAAAATAAGATAATAGTATATTTAATATTGCTGTTTATATTGAGTACAACAAATGGAAAATTTGCTGGTAGTCAAAATAATTACTCATCAATAGACTATAAGATTAATATTGAAGGTCTTTCTAATATCCAAAATTTAAAAATTTCAAATGAACTAAGTAATTTATTTTATAAAGATATATTTTTCATGGATAAAAAGGAAATTAACAACATCATGAATAAATATAACTTCATAGAAGAATATAGTATTAAACGAATTTACCCCTCAACCATAAATGTCAAAATTAAACCAACTAAATATCTTGCTAGAACCTCTAATGATAATAAATTATTAGTTGGTGCAAATGGTAAGCTTATTAAAAATGAAGAAAATAATGAAATATTGCCTTATATATTTGGTGAATTTAATTCTACAGATTTCTTAGATCTAAAAAAAAATATTGAACAATCTAAATTTACTTTTAAAGAACTTAAAACATTATATTTTTTTCAGTCAAATAGATGGGATATTTTAACTAATAATGATATTTTAATTAAACTACCCCTAAATAATTCTTTGGAATCACTAAATCTTGCATATAAAATTATAAACAATGATAATATTGAAAAAAAAATTATTGATTTGAGAGTTAAAAATCATTTGATTATAAAATAATGTCCAATAAAAACTTTCAAACTTTTTTTGATTGTGGCTTTTCTAAAATAAGAGCTGGAACATTTAATACAAATAATAATAAAGATGTTTTTTGTGCTGAAAGTGAATTTTTTACAGATAGATCAAATCTAGAGTCAAAAATTAAAGAAATTATTGTTTCTCTTGAGGACAATTCTAATGAATATATTAATAGTGTAAATTTGATGATAGATAGCCCAAAAATGCTTTCGATTGGCATTTCTTTATCTAAAAAACTTGATGGATCCAAGTTAAAACAAGAAAATATTAAATTTTTAGTTCAGGAAGCCAAACAACAAATTTTGAAATATTATACTAATCATAATATTGCTCATATCATTATTAATAATTATAAAATTGATGGAGCTGATTATCCTTCTTTACCAGATGAAATAAAATGTCATTTTATATCTTTAGATATACTTTTTATTTGCTTGCCAAGAGATTTAATCCTGTATTTCAAGAATATTTTTTCTAAATTAAATATTTTAATTGATCAAATTATTTGCTCTAGCTATGCGAAATCTATTAACTATAAAAATAATTTAACCTTAAACGGCTATGTATCATTTATTGATGTTGGATTTAATAAAACATCAATAATTTCTTATTTAAATGACAAAATTATCTCCATAGATGTTTTGCCCATTGGTGGTAATCATATTACAAAAGATATTTCTTTAATTTTAAAGGTAGATATGGATAGCTCTGAACAGATCAAACTTAATTTTGATCAAAATCCTAAAATCTTAAATGAACAAAACATATCACCAGACATTCTCCAAAAAATAATCTTTGCTAGAACTGAAGAAATTCTTGAGTTATGCAACAAATCTATCAAATCAAATTTGTTTTTAACTAATATGTGCAAGATGATTTTAACTGGTGAGGGCTCAAGAGTACTTGACAATAAATATAAGGATAAAATTTCCTTTCCAAATGATATAGATTTTTTAGAAGAAACCTTAGAAGATATTTGTCAGTCAGGGTTTAAATTTATTTCAGAGCCAAATAAACAAGAGGTTGTAGTGGTACCAAAAAAATCAATAAAACAAGGTTTTTTTGAAAAACTTTTTTACTTATTTAGATAAAATAGTATTTTCCTGTAACATTTCTTGTTTTTCTTAATTTAATTCAATTATTTATAAGAATTGAATGTCTGTTTTAAATCAAAAAACTATTAATAAAAATATTACCTTCAAAGGTGTTGGTCTTCATAGTGGGTTGGTCGTAAACATGACTGTAAAGCCAGCTGCACCAAACTCTGGAATAATTTTTAAAAGAATAGATCTTAAAGAAAACAATATAATCATCCCTAATATATTTAATGTTAGTAGCGCAATATTTTGCACAACTATTTCAAATGAAGCTGGTGTAAGTGTATCCACAGTAGAACATTTGATGGGAGCTTTATATGGATTAGGTATTGATAATGCTTTAATTGAAATTGACAATCAAGAAGTACCAATCTTAGATGGTTCGGCAAAACTATTTGTTGAAGCGATTTCAAAAACTGGAATTAAAAATAGTGATGCACCAATTAAGATAGTTAAGATTCAAAAAAAAATAGAATTTATTGATGGTAATAAAACAATTTCTATTGAACCAAGCAAAATTAGCCTAGATATAGATTTTGAATTAAAATACGAAAATGAAGTTATAGGAACACAAAGAAACTCGGTGAAAGTATTCGAGTCTGATTTGAGCGACATTTATAACTCTAGAACATTTTGTTTATTTGAGGATATAGAAAAATTAAAAGAGATGGGCCTAGCTAAAGGTGGCAATCTTGATAACGCGATAGTTGTTAAGAATAACGCAGTATTGAATCAAAATGGACTTAGAAATGAAAAAGAATTTGTAAACCATAAGATTTTAGACTGTATGGGAGATTTATACTTAGCTGGCTATAAGATAATTGGAAAAATAATTTGTTCTCAAGGTGGCCATAAACTTACCAATCAATTATTAAGAAAAGTTTTTCAAAATGATGAAAATTTTTCATTAATTGAAATTACCGAAAAACATTTGCCTAACGCTTTTATTAATAGAAGTCACTTAAGGTCTATAGCTTAAAAAATAGAGTTTTATTCATAATCTGTTAGAATAAGATAATGATTTCTAAATTTAAAATATTATTCATTTTAGTGGCATTATTATTTGTTTATTCATGTGGAGATAAGACAAATAAAATATCTGAAATTGTAGAAGTAGACATGGAGATGCAAATGTCTAATGCTTATAAGGAAGGATATTTTGAATTGCAAAGAGGAGATGTATTATTAGCAGCTAAAAAATTTAATGAAGCAGAACTATTATTTCCGCAATCACCATGGGCAGCAAAATCAGCAATTATGGCTGCATATGCTTATTATACTCAAGATTATTATAGTGATACAATTTTTGAACTAGAGCGATACTTAAAAACTTATCCAAATCATAAAGATAAAGTATATGCACATTTTCTTCTTGGAATGAGTTTTTATGAACAAATAGTAGATGAAAAAAAGGATTTAAAATCAATACTAGATGCAAAAAATCAATTTGAGTTAATAATAAAAGAGTACCCAGCTTCTGAATTTGCAATGGATGCAAAATTTAAGATTGATTTAATTAATGAAATTTTAGCAGCAAAAGAAATGTATATAGCTAGATATTATTTAAATAAGAGCAAATGGATACCGGCTTTAAATCGATTTAAAACAGTAGTGAATAAATACAATACAACTATATATACCGAAGAAGCACTTCATAGACTGGTAGAAATTAATTATAGATTGGGCTTAATAGATGAGTCTAAAAAATATGCTAATACATTAGGTTATAATTACCAATCTTCAGATTGGTATAAAAATAGCTATAAAGTTTTTAATACCAATTATAGAGATGGGATCGAAGAAATACAAAAAGATAAAAAGAAAAAAATAGGATTGATAAAGAGATTTAAGGGATTGTTCGAGTAACATGGACGACAAAGAAGTGGAAATTGAGTATTTAAAAAAAATAGATTTAGTACATAAATATAATAAACATTACTACGATAAAGATAAACCAATTGTTTCAGATCAGATATTTGATTTATTAAAAAAAGATATAATAGAGCTTGAAAATAAATTTAAGTTTTTAAAAAATAAAAATTCACCAACAAAAACAGTAGGCTTTAAACCATCTAAAAATTTTGAAAAAATAAAACACAGAGTTCCAATGCTGTCACTCGGGAATGCCTTTAATGAAGAAGACCTAAAAAATTTTGAAAAAAAGATATTCAATTTTTTAAGCTTAAAAAAAATAAATGTAATTGATTATAGTGCAGAGCCTAAAATTGATGGGATATCAGCTTCATTAATTTATGTTAATGGAAAATTTACAAAAGGACTTTCTAGGGGAGATGGTACAGAAGGAGAGAATATTACACAAAATTTAAAAACTATTAGTGATATTCCTCAGGAAATAAATGCAAAAAATTTTCCCAATGAAATTGATATTAGAGGAGAGGTGTTTATAGAAAACAATGATTTCAAAAAAATTAGCAAAAAATTCGCTAATCCTAGAAATGCAGCATCAGGATCGTTAAGACAAAAAGATCCTAATATTACGGCCAAAATACCACTTAAATTTATCGCATACACCTATGGCCATGCCAAAGAAATGAAGATCTATAATCAAACTGATTTTTTAAAAAATTTGAAGGTATGGGGTTTTAAAATAAACCCATTTAATAGAAAAATTTCTGGTGTTGAAAATTTAATGCTAAATCATAAAAATCTAGAAACAAAAAGAAAAGAAATAGCATTTGATATTGATGGAATTGTTTACAAAGTAAATGACTTTAGTTTACAAAAAAGACTAGGTTTTGCGGCCAATGCACCCAGATGGGCAATTGCACATAAATTTTCTGCTAATAGTTCAATTTCTGAAATAATGAATATTGAAATTCAAATTGGGAGAACTGGCGCTTTGACGCCAGTTGCAAAAATTAAACCAGTTAATATCGGTGGAGTAATTGTTTCAAATGCAACACTTCATAATGAAGACGAAATTATTAGGAAGGACATAAGAATTGGTGACACGGTTACAGTTGAAAGAGCTGGCGATGTGATACCCCATGTTGTTTCAGTAGATATAAAAAAAAGAAACAAGAACTCCAAAAAATTTATTTTTCCAATAACTTGCCCATCATGTGGCAATAAAACTGTAAAAGATTACAATGAAACAACTAAAAAACAAGATGCCGTTAGAAGATGTATTAGTGAAGGTTATGAGTGTGAAAAAATCGCAATAGAAAAAATTAAACATTTTGTATCAAAAGAAGCATTTAATATTGATGGTTTTGGAAAAAAAATCGTAGAAAATTTTTGGAATTTAAAATTAATTAGATTACCGCAGGATATTTTTAATCTTGACTATGAAAAAATAAAAAAATTAGAAGGTTGGGGCGGATTATCTGTAACAAATTTAAGATTTTCGATTGAACAAAAAATAGTTATTTCATTAGATAGATTTATATATGCATTAGGAATTAGGCATATAGGTCAAGAAAATGCCAAGCTTATAGCCAGACATTTAAAAACAGCAGATAATTTTTTTAAATTATCTGATAATAAAAATATAGAAAGTTTGTTTAATATAGATGGAATTGGCAGTACTCAAATTCAATCAATTAAAAAATTTTTTTTAAACAAAGCAAACTTAAACGTTTTATCAGAACTAGGAAAAAATCTTAAGATACAGAACATGATATTAATAAATAATAAAGGATTATTAAATAATAAAACTTTTATGCTTACAGGTAAGCTAAACGGAATTAGTAGAGCAGAAGCAAAATCTTTGATTGAGCAGAATTCTGGAAAAATAATTAGCAATGTAAATAAAAAACTTAATTATTTAATTGTAGGTGAAAAACCAACTACTAAAAAAATAAATACAGCTAAAGAATTAAACATAAAAACTATTAATCAAAATGAATGGTTGGAAATGTTAAATAAGACTAGCTAGCCATTTTCTCTCTTTTTTATTTAATACACTTGAATATTCAGAGTAAATTTTTAAATGATATTTAAATAAATAGTCCTTTTCACTTTCATTTAATAATTGATAATTGATTAAATTTTTTTCTATTGGGGCGAATGTAAGATTTTCAAAGGATAATTTATTATTTAATTGTTTTGCATAAATAAGGTTTTCTATTCTAATTCCAAAATGATTTTGCTTATAATATCCAGGTTCGTTACTTAAAATCATACCTTCTTCAATTTTGATATTATTGTATTTAGAAATCGATTGAGGACCCTCGTGTACGTTTAAAAAAAAACCAACCCCATGACCGGTTCCATGCGCATAATCCAGACCTTCCTTTTTTAAAAATTTTCTAGCCCTGATGTCAATTTTTTTCCCAGTATTAAATGTATTTAAGTTGGTTTGGGCAACGGCGATATGACCTTTCAAAACATTTGTATAAGCATTCATTATAGATTTTTTTTGTTTGGTAAAACAAATAGTCCTAGTAACGTCTGTAGTTCCGTACTTATACTGACCACCTGAGTCTACTAAAAAAATATCTTGTTTGTTGATTTTTTTAGTAATTTTACTTGTAGCCCTGTAATGCACGATGGCTCCATTAGATCCTGTCCCTGCTATAGTGTTAAAACTTGGAAATAAATAATCTTTACTTAGTTTTCTAAATTTTTCTAATTTATTTTGAGCATCAACTTCCGTTATACTTTTTTTGTTAACATTTTTAATCCAATAGATAAATTTTGTTAATGCTAATCCATCTTTCTTATGAGCTTCAATCATATGTTTTATTTCATACATATTTTTGATAGATTTTAATTTATAGATAGGGTCATTTACTTTTAAAATCTTAAACCTTTTTTTGATAATATTTTCATAAAAAACTGAACATGTTTTATCATCAATTATAAAGCTCCCCCTCGGCAACTGATTAATCAGAGTTAAAAAATCATTGTTATTAATGATCTGATTTTTTTTAATTTTTTTTTCCTTGATAATATTAAATGCTTTTGTTTTTTCTGTGATTAAATATATTTTCTTATTTTTGTGTATAATTAATCTTGCGTTTGGTATTGGGCTGTTTGGATTGTCATGCCCCCTGATATTCAATAACCATGCTACATTTTCAGGTGCGCTAACAAATAAATAATCAGCTTTGTTTGAATTAAGAAATTTTACAATTTTAGAAATTTTTGATTGATGAGTTTCTCCTACTATTTTTTTTTCTAAGGAATAAAAGGGTTTTGTTTTTTTTTCATTAAATGTTGATATCTGATCAATTAAATTTTGATTAATCAAAACAAGTTTATTGTGTGCAAAGTATTTATTGAGAGTGTTGTTAGTAAATAAACTTGGGTCATAGCCCAAAGTATAATTCTTGATAATTTTATGTGGTAGTTTTTTATGGATTTCGATTATATTAAAATTTTTTGAAGATTCTTGTTGGGCTTGAATAGTATACCTACCATCAACAAACAAATAATTATTTTTCTTTAAGATAACAGCAATACCAGCCGAACCAGAAAATTTTGTAATTGTTCTTAACCTATCATTTTTTGCGTACTCAGAAAAATAATCATCATTTTTAGGAATAATATACCCGTCAATTTTATATTTATTAAATTTTTTTCGTAGGATGTTTATTTTATTTTTAATCATTTGATTCTTTTTTGATATCTTATCCATCCAGGACTTCTTGCTCCTTCATTAGCTTCAAAATCTTGGTTAAATTCAAAATCGTCTTCTTTGCTCTCGTCAAAGAAAGAGTTTTTTTCTAGAAACTGTTCTGGAAGTTCTTCAATAAATCTTGAGGCCATACTATCTATCCAATTTCCTTGATAAAACCTATTCATAGCAAACGATACTAGGGCTTTCTTTTTAGCCCTTGTTATACCTACGTATGCCAATCTTCTTTCTTCTTCAAGTCCGTTTTGACCTTTTTCTTCAATAGATTTTTGGTGTGGAAAAAGCCCTTCTTCCCAACCAGGCAAAAAAACAACATCAAACTCAAGACCTTTAGAGCCATGCATAGTCATCATATTAACCTTTTCACCTTCCCAATCCTGATCAATTGAGGTTGCTAGCGCTACGTGCTCTAAAAAACTTTCCAAGTTATCAAATTCCTTCATGGCACTTAAAAGTTCTTTAATATTTTCTAGCCTATTTTCATTTTCTATATCTTTTTTATTTTTTAGCATCGACGAATAACCCGACTCGTCCAAAACTAATTGAAGAAGTTTGATGTGATTGATTTTTTTTATATTAATATCATTTCTCCATTTATCCATTAAGAATAAAAAGGAACTTAAACCTATTTTTGTTTTTGGTTTGATTAAATTTTGTTCAATTAATTGTTTTGAAGAAATCTCTAAACTTACAGAATTTTCTTTTGAAAATTCATGTATTGATTTAATAGTACTTTCTCCAATAGAACGTTTAGGATTATTTACTATTCTATCAAAAGCTAAATCATCTTTTGGTTGGTGAATTAACCTTAAGTAAGCAACACAGTCTTTAATCTCCGCCCTTTCATAAAATTTTGTCCCTCCTAAAATTCTATAAGGAAGGCCAATTTTTAAAAAACGTTCTTCAAACTCTCTAGTTTGAAATATTGCTCTAACTAAAATTGCTATGTTGTTAAATGAATATTTTTTTTTAAGTTTTTTTTCTATTTCATCCGATATTCCTATTGCTTCATCTTTTCCATTTTTAAAACAATTAAGTTTAACAAGATCCCCCACTTCCATTGTTGTTTTTAAAGTTTTACCAACTCTATTTTGGTTATTAGCTATTAAGCTTGAAGCCACTGATAAGATATTTTGTGATGATCGATAATTTTCCTCTAACCTAATTACCTTTACATTTTTATAAACTTGATCAAATTCTAAAAAATTCTTAATTTCAGCACCACGCCAGCTATAAATAGATTGATCATCATCTCCAACACAGCATAAATTTTTATGTTTATCAGATAATAGATAAAGCCATCTACTTTGAATATAGTTTGTGTCTTGATATTCGTCGACCAATATATACTTAAAATTATTAGAATAAATTTCTCTTATATCTAAATTTCTCTCTAGAATTTTTACAACGTGCAAGATTAAATCTCCAAAGTCACATGCATTTAAGTCTAATAGTTTTTGTTGATAAATTTTATATAAAGGAAGTACAGTTTTTTCATATATATCTTTTCTATCAATAACAACTTCATTTGGATAAAAACCTTTATTTTTCCATCTATCTATAATTGATAAAATATATTTAGGCGCCAACTGTTTAATGTCTATATTTTCAGCTTTACATATATTTTTAATTAATCTTACCTGATCATCTGTATCAATAATTGTAAAATTAGAAGTTAATCCAGCAGCAGGAGCATGTTTTCTTAATAGCTTTGCACAAATAGAGTGAAATGTTCCAAGCCAAGTCAGGCCTATAGCTTCTGAGTTTAGTATTGCACTTACTCTACTTTGCATTTCTTTTGCAGCTTTATTAGTGAAAGTTACAGATAGTATTTGGTTAGGAAAAGCCTTTTTTTCATTAATAATATGAGCAATTCTAGAGGTTAAAACTTTAGTTTTTCCAGACCCTGCCCCAGCCACTATTAGTAATGGTCCGTCAAGATATAAAACAGCCTCCCTTTGTGCGTTGTTAAGATTATTTAAATATTCAGAGTTTATCATTTTTAAAATTTCATTATAAGATATTTAAACTTCAACTGTATTTATGGAAAAAATTGTCAAAATTTTTAATAACTTTGTAAGAAATACAATATTCAAAGTTAAGAATAAAACAAATAATAAATTTATAATTAGTAGCTTTAATAAATTTTTAATAACTTTTATTAGCTTATTATTTTTATATATATTTTACCTATTGTTACCTCTTTTATATGACAAGGATTGGGCAAAAGATAATATTAAAACCAAACTTCTTAATGAATTTAAAATAGATCTCAGTTCTTTTAATGATTTTTCATATCGAATTCTCCCGGTGCCCCATTATTTAATTAAAGATCCTAAGATATTATTGACTGAATTAAAAAATCAAGAATTAGTAGCAGATGTTAAAAATTTGAAAATATTTTTGAGTCAAAAAAATCTATATAATAAAGATAAAATGTTTATAGAAAATATAATCATTAATAAAGCAAATTTTTTTTTATTAAGAGGCAGCCTTAATGTATTAAATGATTCAATCGATAATCAGTTTTCTAATAAAAAAATTACAATAAATAAAAGTAATATTTTTTTTAAAAACAATTTAGATGAAATAATCTCAATTATTAAAATAGATAAAGCAACTTTATTTTTTGACGAAAAAAAATTAATAAATTTATTAAAATTAAAAGGTAGCGTTTTTGCAATACCTTTTAATTTTGAATTAAAAAATAAAAAGGATCTAATTAGAAAAAAAGAAATTAATTTTGAAGCGAAATCTCTTAATTTAGATATCCACAATGAATCATTTGGAGAAAAAAATACTTCAGCTAAAGGAATAAATGTTATTTCATTTCTAAACTCCACAATTAATAGTGAATACGAAGTAAAAGACAACTCTATTGAATTTAATTCAAATAACTCAGGAGTAAATAGTTCACAAGCAAACTACAATGGCAAGTTGTCAATTAATCCATTTGATTTAGATTTAAATATTAATCTAAGTAATTATAAGATATCCAGATTATTTAATTTTAATCCTATTTTAATTGAATCTCTTAAATCAGAATTGTTATTTAATGAAAATATAAATTTAAATACATCCTTAATTATTAATTCAAACACTAATGAAGAAATTTTTCATAATGCGCAAATACACTTTAATATTCTTAATGGTAAGTTGAATTTAGATAACTCAAAATTTGTCAATGAAGATATAGGCTTATTAGAGCTAAGTAATAGTAATCTATTTTTTGAGAATAATAAGTTAATTTTAAATACAGATATATTGCTTGATATTAAAAATTCTAATGCTTTATTTTCTTTTCTTAATACGAGTAAAAAATCGAGGAAAGAAATTAGAAATATTTTAATTAATTTAAATTATGATTTTTTGAGTAATGAAATAGAATTTAATAATGTTAAAATTGACAATATTGAAGTGAGCACTCAATTTTTTAATATAATAGAAGGGTTTAAGGATAATAATTTAAATAATTTAGTTAAAACTAAAGTTTTGCTAAATGAGCTGCTTAGCATTTATGAAGGGTAGATCATTTTTCTAGGATCAACTATTCGCTCATAATCTTTTTCTTTAATAAGACCTGTTTTTAAAGTTTCCTCTTTCAAGGTGGTCCCATTCTTTAAAGCTGTTTTTGCAATTCTTGCAGCGTTATCATATCCAATATGAGGAGCTAGAGCTGTAACTAGCATTAAAGAATTATCTAGATGCTCTTTAATTCTTTTTTTGTTAGCTTGAATTCCCTTAACACAATAAAGAGCAAAATTTTTAGTACTATCTGCAATAAGATCTATTGATTGCAGCACATTATGAGCAATCATTGGTTTAAATACATTTAATTCAAAGTGACCATGAGAGCCAGCGACTGTAATTCCAGTATGATTTCCAATTACCTTAGCGCAAACCATCGTAACAGCCTCACATTGAGTGGGATTAACTTTGCCTGGCATAATTGATGAGCCAGGTTCATTTTCTGGAAGTGTTAACTCACCATATCCAGCCCTAGGCCCTGATCCTAAAAATCTTACATCATTTGATATTTTCATTAATGCAACAGCACAAGTATTTAATGTTCCTGAAAAATTTACAATAGAATCGTGAGCGGCCAATTCTGCAAATTTATTAATAGCTGGTTTAAAAGGTAATTTTGTAAATTTGGCTATTTCTTTAACAATTTTTTTATCAAAACCTTTTTTAGAATTAATTCCAGTTCCAACAGCTGTGCCACCTTGTGCTAAAAAATATATTTCTTTAAGTGCAAGCTCTATTCTTTCAATGCATTTTTTTAGTTGGACCTGATATCCTGAGAATTCTTGACCAAGTGATATTGGCGTTGCATCTTGTAAATGAGTTCTACCAATTTTTATAATATTTTTAAATTCTTTAGATTTTTTAGCTAATTCTTTTTCTAAAATTTTTAAGCTAGGTAATAGTTTTGATATAGTCTCTTGAGCAACAGATATATGCATAGCCGTCGGAAAAACATCATTTGTTGATTGAGATTTATTTACATGATCATTTGGGTGAACTGGTTTTTTTGAACCTTTTTTTCCACCCAATATTTCAATTGCTCTATTTGCAATTACCTCATTAACATTCATGTTAGTTTGGGTACCAGAACCTGTTTGCCATACTTTTAAAGGAAAATTTTTATCTAACTTTCCTTTAATAACTTCATCTGAAGCTTTTATTATCGAATCTGTTATTCTTTTATTAATTTGCTTTTCCTTATAATGAACTAATGCAGCAGATCTTTTAATTATTGCTATAGATTTTATTATTGAAATATTAACTAAAATTTTTCCGATATTAAAAAATTTATTAGATCTTTGTGTTGATGCGCCCCAATATTTGTCACTTGGTACATTAACACTTCCTATGCTATCGAATTCTTTTCTTAATTTCATTGATTAATATATAATTAATAATTTAGTATACTTGTATATTAAATTTTAAAAACTTACAGGAGCTAAATGTCAAATTTTAACAAAGTAAAAACTTTCATGGAAACCTTTGGTCAAGAGGTCAAAAATAAACCTTCTTTTAGCACTGATAAGATTAATAGTCTTAGATATGATTTAATTAAAGAAGAGTTAGAAGAACTTAAAGTTGCAATGGAAAGTAAAGATCTTTTGGAAGTTGCTGATGCTTTAACAGACATATTATATGTTACTTATGGCGCTGGACATGCATTTGGTATTGATCTTGATAAATGTTTTGAGGAAGTTCAGAATTCAAATATGAGTAAGTTAGGTGAAGACGGTAAGCCTATATATAATGAATCTGGGAAAGTTATGAAGGGACCTAAATATTTTAAACCCAATCTTACCAAATTTGTAAATTAATAGGGGCGTTCTGTTACCCGGTGCCCCAGACCGTGCTTCTATAATTAACCTAAGTTAATTATGCAGCAATAGCGTAACTTTCGTTAGCATTTAAAGTTTAGCCCGTTACGGTGGAACAATCCCGAACGAAAGAATAGCCTTTAGTCACCCGTCGATCCTATTTCACCCCCGTAAGTTGTAGTGGTGGAGGTGGTGGGTACTGCCCCCACGTCCGTAATGGTTATTACGAAATTCGTTTATCGTCGTAGTTGGCAAGCCAACACTATTACTATAAAAGCATTTGAAAGAGATTCAATAAAAATCATGAAATTAACTAAAGAACAAATACAAGAGATTAAAGACCAACAAGCTCAGCAAAATCAAACTAAAAGAGTAACTGTAACAGCTTTGGAAAGTATTCTTTATGAAGCAATGCCAGCATTGGATCATGGTTTTGTAAGAGTCGTTGATTACATGGGGGATGACACTTCTATAGTTCAGTCTGCTAGAGTTTCTTATGGAAAGGGAACTAAGCAGGTCTCAACAGATGCGGGTCTAATTAAATATTTAATGAGACATTGGCACAGCACGCCATTTGAAATGTGTGAAATTAAATACCATGTTAAGCTTCCAATTTTTATTGCTCGTCAATGGATCAGACATAGAACGGCTAATGTTAATGAGTACTCGGCAAGATACTCAATTTTAGACAAAGAATTTTATTTACCATCAACAGAAAATTTAGCGGCGCAATCTTCAAGCAACAGACAAGGTAGAGGTGATGTTATTGAAGGCGAGCAAGCAAAAGAAGTTTTAGAACTTTTAAAAAATGATGCTGAAAGAACTTATGATAATTATGAGATGATGTTGAATCAAAGATTTGATGGCTCAACAATTGATGAAAATAAAAAAGGACTAGCAAGAGAATTAGCAAGAATGAATTTAACTTTAAACACTTACACCCAGTGGTATTGGAAAACTGATTTATTAAACTTGATGAATTTTCTAAGACTTAGAGCTGATAGTCATGCTCAATACGAAATAAGAGTGTATGCTGACATCATGTTAGATACGGTTAAGAAGTGGGTTCCAATAACTTATGATGCGTTCATGGATTATAGAGTGGGTGGCACAGAAGTTTCAGCTAAAGGAAAAATTATAATTCAAAAACTTATTAAAGGTGAAGACGTTAATCCAGATAGTTCAGGCTTATCTAAAAGAGAATGGAATGAGCTAATGGTTTCTTTTGATCTTAAAGATAAGTTGATTTAATTTTTCTAGCAAAGTCTAAATATATTTTAGAAATTTCATGCTCAGGGTAAGCTTCAACAATTGGCTTTCCCTCATCACTACATTTTCCAACTTCAGAGTTTATTGGAATCTCTCCTAGAAATTCTTTTTCAAACTCTTGAGCAGTTCGCTTAACTCCGCCTTCACCAAATATTTTATATTTTTTACCATCATCACCAGTGAAATAGCTCATGTTATCCACCAAACCTAAAATTTTAACTCCAAGTTTATCAAACATTTTGATACCTCTTTTAACATCAAGGAGAGCCACCTCCTGAGGAGTGGAAACAATTATTGCTCCATCCATTTTAATTTCTTGAGCAAAAGTTAATTGAGTGTCTCCAGTTCCTGGGGGCATATCAACAATTATAAAATCTAAATCTTTCCAGCCAACTTTTTGTGTAAATGTTTTAATTGCGCTTGTAACCATAGGCCCACGCCAAATCATTGGAGTTTGCTGGTCAGCAAGAAAACCAATGGACATACATTGAATGTCATATTTTATAATTGGCGTTAAAGTTTGACCATCACTTTTCGGTTTTTCATTAATATCAAACATTTTTGGAATTGAAGGGCCATAAATATCAGCATCAAGTAAACCAACTTTGCAGCCAATTTGTTTTAATGCTAAAGCAAGGTTTGTTGCAAAAGTAGACTTTCCAACGCCACCTTTCGCACTTGATATAGCTATTGTAAATTTTGTTCCTGAAATTGGATTCTTAGTAAACTTTTTAGGATCCAATTTTTTTTTCATTGCGTCACTTAGTTCTGGCTTTTTATCTGTCATTTTCTTATCATTACTTGTTTTTTTCATTAAAGGCATTATATACTTTGTCATATGTCAGATGATTTTCAAGGAAGAGGCGGAAGTCCATGGGGAAAACCTCCAGGAGGAGGGAATGGTTCTGGACCTACACCACCTGATATTGATGCAATCATTAGAGATATTCAAAGTAAAATAAATAAATTTTTACCTGGTGGAAGTTCATCAGGAGGAAAACCAATTGTACTTATTTTAATTATTCTAGCATTTGTATGGCTAGCAAGTGGATTATATAGGGTACTACCTGACGAACAGGGTGTCGTTCTTAGATTTGGTAAATTTATTAAAACTACACAACCAGGTTTAAATTATCATATTCCATTTCCAGTAGAAGCTGTTGAAACACCGAAAGTTACAAAAGTTAATAGAATGGATATTGGTTTTAGAGCTGAAAAAGATAGTGGTTTTTCTTCAGGTGGCGGAATAGCAGATATTCCTCAAGAAAGTTTAATGTTAACGGGTGATGAAAATATAGTTAATATCGATTTTTCAGTATTCTGGATAATTAAAGATGCAGGCAAGTTCTTATTTGAAGTTCAAGATCCAGAAAGCACAGTGAAAGCTGCTGCAGAAACTGCAATGAGAGAAGTTGTTGCTAAAAGTAATATTCAGTCAATCTTAACTGAAGGAAGAGCAAAAATTGAAAATGAAACACATGAAATTATTCAAAAAATATTAGACGAATACAGTAGTGGTATTCAAATTACACAGGTACAAACTCAAAAAGCCGATCCACCCAATCAAGTAATTGATTCATTTAGAGATGTTCAAGCTGCAAGAGCAGATATGGAAAGATCAAAAAATGAAGCAGAAGCTTATGCTAACGATGTGATCCCAAGAGCTAGAGGGGAAGCTGCAAAAATTATGCAAGCAGCAGAAGCGTATAAGCAACAAGTTGTAGCTCAAGCAGAAGGTGAAGCGAGTAGATTTATATCTATCTACGAAGAGTATGCGAAAGCAAAAGAGGTTACTCAAGAAAGAATGTATTTAGAGACTATGGAAAAAGTTTTAGCAGATATTGATAAAGTAATTATAGAAAAAAATGCAGGCTCAGGAGTGGTTCCTTATTTACCTCTACCAGAGCTAGGTAAAAAAAAGGCAAGTAACTAATGAAAGTACAAAAAATTTTATTACCAATAATTATTGCAATAGGTGCTTTGGCATTTTTTACATTATTTATAGTTAAAGAAACTAACCAAGCGATTGTTCTTCAATTTGGTGACCCTAAAAGAATTATTACAAAACCAGGATTAAATTTTAAATTACCTTTTATTCAAAACGTTGTTTTTCTAGACACGAGAATTTTAAATTTAGATACACCACCTGAAGAAGTTATTGCATCAGACCAAAAACGTTTAATTGTTGATGCATTTGCAAGATTTAGAATAGTAGATCCTTTAAAATTTTATATCACAGTAGGAAATGAAAGGGTTGCAAGATCAAGACTAGCAACGATTATTAACTCAAGACTTAGAAATGTATTAGGTCAGCAAGAATTACAAACTTTACTTTCGAAAGACAGAACTAAACAAATGGCTTTAATTCAAGAAGGTGTTAATGCCGAAGCGGATAGTTTTGGTATTAAGATAGTTGATCTTAGAATTAAAAGAGCAGATCTTCCTCAAGCAAACAGTGATGCAATTTATAAAAGGATGATAACTGAAAGAGAAAGAGAAGCAAAAGAATTTAGAGCTAGAGGAGCCGAGATGGCAGTCACTATTACCTCAACTGCTGATAAAGATGTATCGGTACTTTTAGCAAATGCTAACAAAGATTCTGAGATCATGAAAGGTCAAGGAGATGGTGAAAGAAATAAAATTTTTGCTGAAGCCTTTGGAAGAGATGCTGAATTTTTTGCTTTTTATAGAGCGATGCAAGCATATGAAACTGCTTTAATTGGTGGACAGACATCACTAATTTTATCTCCAGACAGTGAATTCTTTAAATTTTTTGGCAACATAAAGCCCACTAAATAAACTAAAATATGAAGGAGCTAATTATAGCTTTTGGTCTTTTTCTTTTTATTGAGGGTATGATGTATGCCTTATTTCCATCAAAAATGAAAAGTATGTTAAAAAAAATGGAACTAATAAAAGATTCCCAACTAAGAAGTGGTGGACTAATTTTTGCAGTTATTGGTTTCGTTATTATTTGGTATATTAAAAATTAAAATGAATAAGATTAAAAAATTAATAATTGTACTATTTTCGATTACCTTTGCTTCACAATTATTAGCAAAAGACGTACCCATATCATTTGCAGATTTAGCTGAACGATTAATGCCATCTGTTGTAAACATTTCTACAACCACAACAGTTGTTACTAATTCAAATCCGTTTCCAGGATTTCAATTTCCACCAGGGTCACCTTTTGAAGACATGTTCAAGGAATTTGGAACACCTCAAGCAAGAAAATCTGCAGCATTAGGTTCGGGGTTTATAATTAAAGAAAGTGGAATTGTGATAACAAATAATCATGTTATTCAAGATTCTGAAGATATTTTAGTTAGAGTTGATGGCGATAAAGAATACAAAGCAACAATTATTGGAGCAGATCCACTATCTGATATTGCCGTACTTCAAATAGATTCAAAAGAAAAATTTATTCCAGTAAAATTTGGAGATTCTGATAAAGCTAGAATTGGCGATTGGGTTATTGCAATCGGTAATCCTTTTGGTTTAGGAGGAACAGTTACTTCGGGGATTATTTCAGCTAGGAATAGATCAATTGGACTGTCTCGTTATGAAGATTATATTCAAACGGACGCTTCAATAAACTCAGGAAATTCTGGCGGCCCCTTATTTGATATGAATGGTGACGTTATTGGTATTAATACTGCAATCTTAGGCAAAGGTGGATCAATTGGTATAGGTTTTTCAATACCATCTAATAGTGCCAAAAAAGTAGTAGATCAGCTAATAGAATTTGGTGAAACTAAAAGAGGATGGCTTGGGGTTAGAATTCAAGTAGTCACACAAGAAATTGCAGATGTAGAAGAACTAGGTGAACCAAGAGGAGCTTTGGTTGCAAGTGTAGCTGAAAAAAGTCCATCTGATAAAGCAGGAATTAAAGATGGTGATATCATACTAGAGTTCAATAATACTAAAATAAATGAAATGAAAGAACTGCCAATAATTGTTGCACAAACTGAAGTTGGTAAAACGGTTGATGTTAAAATTTGGAGAAATAAAAAAGAGATTATTAAAGAAATTAAGTTAGGAAGACTTGAGACATCAGAAGATTTTAAGGTTGAGAAAAAAGAAAATAATAATGAGATACCTGAAATTTCTGAAATTAGATCATTAAAAATTATAGCACGACCCCTAAATGATAATGATATCAATGAAAGAAAGCTGCCCAACCAAACTACGGGCTTAGTTATAACTAATATCGGCAAAAATAGTCCAGTAGATTATTTAAATGTAGGCGACATAATTGTTGAAGCTCAAAAGAAAAAAATTAAATCTATAAAGGATCTTGAGGAAATAGTTGATACCGCTCTAAAATCTAATCAAAAAACAATTTTGATTGTAATTTACAACAATCAAAACCAAAAAAGATATATTGGTGTTAAGTTAGATTAATAATGGACAAACAGTCCAAGATTATTTTAATTTCAGGTCCAACGGCATCAGGTAAATCAAACTTTGCTGTAAAAATTGCTAAAAAAATTAATGGAGAGATAATTAATGCAGATAGCATGCAGGTCTATAAAAGATTAAAAATATTAACTGCAAGACCAAGTAATAAAAATAAACAGAATATTAAACATCACTTATATGGAGTAATTGATTTAGATAAAAAATTTTCAACAGGAGAATGGTTAAAAGCCACAATTAAAAAGATTAAAGAAATTAAAAAAATAAAAAAAGTTCCAATTTTAGTTGGAGGAACTGGATTATATTTTCAATCTTTAATAAATGGTTTAATTGAAATTCCAGAGATACCAATAAAATTAAGAAATAGGATTAGAGCAATACATAAAAAAGAAGGACAAAAAAAATTTTATAAAAAACTTTTAAAAATTGATCCAAAAGTAAAAGGTAAATTTGACCAAAATGATTCTCAAAGAACTATTAGAGCTTTTGAGATTAAATCATTTACCAAAGTTTCAATGTATGATTGGTTCAATAAAACCACCTCAGAATTTAGGGATAGTGATTTTTTAAAATTATACCTCAGTGTTGATAGGGAAGAATTAATTAAAAGAATTAATAAAAGAACATTAGTGATGATGAAGGAGGGTGCCATAAAAGAGGTGAAAAAATTTATTTCATTAAAAATTAAAAAGGAACAAAGTGTAAATAAGGTAATTGGAATTGACGAATTGACACAGTATCTAGAAAATAAAATTGACTTAGATGAAGCGGTAGAGTTAATTTTAATTAAAACCAGACAATACGCAAAAAGACAAGCAACTTGGGCCCGAACTAGAATGACATCGTGGAACAAAATCACTTTAACTGCAATTGATGGTTATATAAAAAAATTAAATAAATCATCTCTTAAACTTGACCAATTAACATAAAGTCCGATAGATTGCCTGAATGCCAAAATTATATTCAGGAGCTGAAATTGTATTTAAATGTTTAGAAGACCAAAAGGTCGAGCATATCTTTGGTTATCCTGGTGGCGCTGTACTTCCTATTTATGATGAATTAAAAAATCATCCATCTATTAAACATATTTTAGTTAGACATGAGCAAGGCGCTGGTCATGCTGCTGAAGGTTACGCAAGATCAACTGGTAAACCTGGTGTTGTATTAGTTACATCAGGACCTGGTGCAACAAATGTTGTAACAGCTTTAACAGATGCTTATATGGATTCAGTTCCTCTGGTTTGTATTTCGGGACAGGTTCCAACACACTTAATTGGTACAGATGCTTTTCAGGAGTGTGATACAACTGGAATTACAAGACCTTGTACGAAACACAATTGGTTAGTTAAAGATATTAATGATTTGCCAAGAATAATGCATGAAGAGTTTGAAGTTGCAACAACTGGTAGACCTGGACCAGTATTAGTTGATATTCCAAAAGATATTCAATTCGCTAAGACAAAATATTCTAAACCAGTTAGAGAAAAAAAATCAAATGTAAAAGTTTTAAATAGATTTAATCAAAAGGACATTGATCAATTAATTGAATTAATGAACAAAGCTAAAAAACCTGTTTTTTATACTGGTGGTGGGGTTATTAATTCAGGACCAAAAGCAAGTGAACTTTTAAGAGAATTAGTTAAGGTAACTGGATTTCCAATTACCTCAACATTGCAAGGATTAGGAGGTTATCCGGGAGATGATAATCAGTTTCTTGGAATGCTAGGAATGCACGGAACCTATGAAGCTAATAATGCAATGCATGATTGTGATTTACTAATTAATATAGGTGCAAGATTTGACGACCGTATAACAGGAAAAATAGATGAGTTTTCCCCACAATCAAAAAAAGTTCATATAGATATAGACCCATCTTCAATTAACAAAATTGTAAAGGTTGATCTATCTATAGTTGGAGATGTTGCTGATGTAATTAGATCTATAATAAAAACTTTAAAAAAGAAAAACTTAAATTTAGAAAAATCTAATAAACAAAAAATTTCACAGTGGTGGCAACAAATTCAGGAATGGAGAAAAAAACAATCTTTAAGTTTTATTAATAGTGATAAAATTATTAAACCTCAGCATGCCGTACAAAGACTTTATGAATTAACAAAAAATCAAGACACTTATATCACGACAGAAGTAGGTCAGCATCAAATGTGGGCAGCACAACACTATAAATTTAACAAACCAAATAGATGGATGACCTCTGGTGGATTAGGAACTATGGGTTATGGATTGCCAGCAGCAGTGGGTGTGCAAGTTGCCCATCCGAAGAAATTAGTTATTGATATTGCTGGTGAAGCTTCAATTTTGATGAATATGCAGGAGATATCCACTGCTGTTCAGTATAATTTACCTGTAAAAGTCTTTATTTTGAATAACCAATATATGGGTATGGTGAGACAGTGGCAGGAACTTCTGCATGAAAAAAATTATTCTGAAAGTTACTCGAAGGCTCTACCAGATTTTGTAAAGTTAGCTGAGGCATATGGGTGCGTTGGTATTAGAGCAAATGATCCTAATGAATTAGATGAAAAAATCGAAGAAATGATCAATACTGATAGACCTGTAATTTTTGATTGTCGTGTAGATCAAGATGAAAATTGTTATCCAATGATACCCTCTGGAAAACCCCATAATCAAATGTTGTTAGGTCCAAATGACCAAGAAGATAATAAGATCACAGGAAAAGGAAAAGCTTTAGTTTAAATGACAAAATCTAAATCAGCATATAGCACTCCAAGTAAATTAGGAAAAATTGATACACACATTATTGTGGTATGGGTTGATAATGAAGCAAGTGTTTTATCACGTGTAGTAGGGTTATTTTCAGGAAGAGGATATAATATTGAATCTTTAGCAGTTGCTGAAATAGACCATAAAAAAAATCTTTCTAGAATTACAATTGTAACGACAGGGACGCCGCAAGTTATTGAGCAAATTGTATTACAATTAAAAAAACTAGTCCCAGTCCATAATGTTGCTAATTTTAAAAGAGAAGATAAAAATGTAATTTTTAAAGAAATGGCACTATTAAAAATTGTTGCAAACCCTGTCAAAATTAAGAAAGTTTTAAATACTTGTAAAAAGTATAATCCAGTTATATTAGATCAAACAAATAAATCTGCTGTAATTCAAATTACCGCATTAAGAAGAGAAATAGATAGTATGATAAAAAATTTAAAACCAATTGGTCTTGTTAGCGCCTCAAGAACTGGAGCGGTTGCAATGACTAGAGGCGCAGAAATTTTAAATTAATTACCAACAGGAGAAAAAAAATGAAAATGTTTTATGAAAAAGATGCAGATGTAGATCTAATTAAAAGTAAAAAAATAGCAATTTTTGGTTATGGGAGCCAAGGACATGCGCATGCCTTAAACTTAAAAGATAGTGGAGCAAAAGAAGTTGTTGTTGCACTAAGAGATGGTTCAGCAAGCAAAGCAAAAGCGGAATCAAAAGGATTAAGAGTAATGAATATGTCAGATGCGGCCGAATGGGCTGAGGTTGCAATGATATTAACTCCAGATGAATTACAAGCTTCAATTTACAAAAATCATATTGAACAAAGAATTAAAGAAGGCACAAGTTTAGCCTTTGCTCATGGATTAAATATTCATTACAAACTTATTGATGCTAGAAAAGATTTGGATGTATTCATGGTTGCACCAAAGGGACCTGGGCATTTAGTTAGAAGTGAGTTTGAAAGAGGTGGTGGGGTACCATGTTTATTTGCTGTTCACCAAGACGGAACAGGTAAAGCAAGAGATCTTGCACTATCATATGCGTCAGCAATTGGGGGTGGAAAATCTGGTATTATTGAAACAACATTTAAAGATGAGTGCGAAACAGATTTATTTGGAGAACAATCAGTTCTTTGCGGTGGATTAGTTGAGCTAATAAAAAATGGCTTTGAAACTTTAACTGAAGCTGGCTATGAGCCTGAAATGGCATATTTTGAATGTCTGCATGAGGTGAAATTAATTGTAGATCTAATCTATGAAGGTGGAATTGCCAATATGAATTACTCTATTTCCAATACAGCAGAATATGGTGAGTATGTATCTGGTAAAAAGATAGTAGGTAGTGAAAGCAAAAAGAGAATGAAAGAAGTTTTAGCTGATATTCAATCTGGTAAATTCACAAAGGATTGGATGAAGGAATGCGAAGGTGGTCAAAAGAACTTTTTAAAAATGAGAAAAGATCTTGCAGACCATCCAATTGAAAAAGTTGGTGCTGAACTTAGAGCTATGATGCCTTGGATTGGTAAGAAAAAATTAATAGATAGTGATAAGAATTAATTTTTACTAAAAACCCAAATCGGCCTAAAATATAGCCAAAATATAAAAATTATTTTGCAATCTCTAATATAGATTGTATTATGGATTTTCTAAAATTATTGGCTATGAGCGACAAAAATAAAGTTTTTATATTTGATACTACAATGCGTGATGGTGAGCAATCACCAGGGGCATCTATGAGTATTGAAGAAAAAATTCAAATTGCAAGAGTTTTTGATGAATTGGGGATAGATATAATTGAAGCTGGTTTTCCAATTGCATCTCCTGGTGATTTTGAAGCCGTGACAGCAATAAGTAAAATTTTAAAAAATTCAATTCCATGTGGATTATCTAGAGCCAGTAAAAAAGATATTGACGTGTGTTATGAAGCATTAAAGGCAGCACCAAGATTTAGAATTCATACATTTATTTCAACAAGCCCTTTACACATGAAGCATAAGTTGAATAAATCACCAGAGCAAGTATTGGATGCCATAAAAGAAAGTGTTACTTATGCAAGAAACTTGACAGATGATGTTGAGTGGTCTTGTGAAGATGGAACAAGAACTGATATAGATTATATGTGTAAGTCAGTTGAACTTGCAATCAATTGTGGAGCAAAAACTATAAATATTCCAGACACTGTTGGCTATACAATTCCTTCTGAATTTACAAAAATAATAACAACATTAAAAAATAAGGTACCAAATATTGATAAAGCAATATTATCTGTTCACTGTCATAATGATTTAGGATTAGCTGTTGCTAATTCTTTAGCAGGTGTCGCAGCTGGAGCAAGACAAGTTGAATGTACTATAAATGGAATAGGTGAGAGAGCCGGTAATGCTGCACTTGAAGAAATTGTAATGGCAATAAGAACAAGAAATGACTTAATGCCTTATACAACGGGAATTAAAACTGAATTATTAAGTAAAGCATCGAAAGTAGTTTCTAATGCAACTTTTCCAGTACAATTTAATAAAGCAATTGTTGGAAAAAATGCTTTTGCACACGAGGCTGGAATTCACCAAGACGGAATGCTTAAGAATAGAGAAACCTATGAAATTATGACACCAGAAAGTGTAGGGGTTAAGAAAACTTCATTGGTTATGGGAAAACATTCAGGACGACATGCGTTTAAAGAAAAATTAAATGACCTTGGTTATGCGGATGTAACTGATGATGTAATTCAAACTGCCTTTGGAAAATTTAAAATTTTAGCTGATAAGAAAAAACATGTTTATGACGATGATATTGCAGCTTTAGTTGATGATAGTATGGTTTTAGATAAATATGTAATTAATTTAAAATCATTAAAAGTTTTTGCAGGAACGGGTGAGCCACAAAAAGCAGAAATGACACTTGATGTTTATGGTGAGGTAAAATCAACATCAGAAATAGGAGATGGACCTGTAGATGCTATTTTTAAATGTGTAAAAGTTTTATACCCTCACGATGTGAAATTATTATTATACCAAGTGCATGCCGTTACAGAGGGAACCGATGCTCAAGCTACTGTAAGTGTTAGAATTGAAGAGGAAGGCAAAACTACAGTTGGACAAGCTGCTGATACAGACACATTAGTAGCGTCAGCTAATGCTTATTTAAGTGCTTTAAATAAAATGATTATCAAAAGAAAAAAAACTGCTCCAATAATAGAGCATGAAACTCAAAAAGTGAAAGGTATATAAAAAGATGGCTAAATGGTTTAAAAATTTAACTAGTATATGGAGTCAAGATATGGCGATAGATCTTGGAACCGCTAACACACTTGTCGTTTTAAAAGGACAAGGAGTAGTTTTAAATGAACCATCTGTTGTTGCTATAGTTGAACACAATGGAAAAAAAACCGTTTTAGCTGTAGGGGATGAGGCTAAAACTATGCTTGGAAGAACACCAGGTAATATTCAAGCAATCAGACCTTTAAGAGATGGAGTAATTGCAGATTTTATAGTTACAGAGGAAATGATTAAACATTTTATTAAAAAAGTTCATAAAAATAGAACCTTTGCAAATCCTAGAATTTTAATTTGTGTTCCAACAGGATCGACACCAGTCGAGAGAAAAGCCATTCAAGATAGTGCGCTTGCAGCAGGTGCTAGAAGAGTTCAATTAATTGAAGAACCAATTGCAGCAGCAATCGGAGCAGGCCTTCCAATCTCAGAAGCGACAGGATCAATGGTTGTAGACATAGGTGGTGGTACTACAGAGATAGCCGTAATGTCTTTAGGAGGCTTGGTATATTCTAAATCATTAAGAATTGCAGGAGATGCAATGGATACAGCGCTAGTTAACTATATGAGAAAAGAATATAACCTTATGATCGGAGATAGTACTGCGGAAAAAATAAAAAAAGAAATTGGTACAGCTATTCCATCAAGTAGTAATACCTACGCTGTTAAAGGTAGAGATTTAAGATCGGGCACTCCTAAAGAGGTAAATATTACAGAAGAAGATACAGCGGAGGCTTTAAATGATATTTTAAAAGAAATAGTGAACGGCATAAAAGATGCGCTTGAAAACACCCCTCCAGAATTGTCGGCTGATTTAGTAGATATGGGATTAACTTTAACAGGTGGTGGTGCCTTATTAAAAAATATTGATAAAAGGTTTTCCAAAGAAACTGGATTACCAGTTTTTATAGCGGATAATCCATTAGAATGTGTTGCAATTGGTACTGGAAAAGCTTTGGAAAATGAAGAGATTTTTTCTACTATGTTATCTGAGTACTAAAAATAATGGAAACAAGCAGAGATGACTTTGTAATAGCAATAAGATCTGCTTTTTTAAATAAAGGAACGCAACAACGGTTTTCATTACTAGGTTTAATAATATTTTCTATTTTGTTTTTAATATTAGGGGGAATTAACTTTAAACCTATTAATTATTTAAAAATTGCTATTAAGGAAATTGTTTATAGATCCACTTTCATTGTATCGACTCCAGAAAATTTTATAAAAGAAAGTTATCTAAAAGTTCAAACACACTTAAATCTTTATAATATAAATAAAAAAAATGAACTTGAGGTAGCAAACTTGAGAGCAAAAGATTTATTAAATGAATTTATAGTTTTAGAAAATAAACGCTTAAAAAAAATAGTAGATGATTATCTAGTAGAGTCAGAAAGTACCTTTGCAAAAGTTTTAAGTGATAAAAATAGTCCGTTTTTTAAATCAATTATTGTTAATAAGGGCAGTAAACACGGTATTAATTTAGGCTCCATAGCGATGGATAATGAGTACTTAGTTGGAAAGATAGTCGAAGTAAATTTTACCTCATCTAGAGTATTGCTGCTTTCAGACCTAAATAGCAAGATACCAGTCATCTTAGAACCTATAGGTTTGTTATCAATATTATCAGGCACAGGAGAAGACTACGGAACCATTCAGTACAATAAAAATGAAAGCATAGTTGAAAGTGACGTTATTATTTACACATCTGGTATTGGTGATCTGTTTAAAGCTGGGATTCCTGTTGGAAAAATAACTATTAATAATTCAGAAAATGAAGATCAAAAGATAGAGTTTTTTTCTGATTTTGCACAATTAAAATTTGTAAAAATTTTATCTTTTAAAAAAGAAGAGAACTAATGGCAAAATTAAACGAGAAAAATATAATAAAAAAGATATTAACACAAATACCAATAATTTTACTTTTTATATCTGTATTAAATAACTTTGATTTTAATTATTTAAACTTAAAATATTTTTCATTCAATTTTTCATATATTCTAATTTTTTATTTTAGTCTAAAAAGAAACTCTAGCTTAGGGTATTCTTTTATATTTATTGCCGGTTTATTTAATGATGTTGTTAATGGTACACCAATTGGCATGAGTAGTTTGATCTTTTTATTACTCTGTGGTGTTGCTGCTTATCTTAGAGCCATAACATTAAGAAAAAGTTTGATAAAGGATTGGATATCATTTGTTCTTACAATTCTAATGATTAATTCATTATCTTTTGTGATTTTTAATTTATTTTTTAACTACGAAGTAAGCTATATTAGTCAAATGGTAAACGTTGTTTTTACCTCATTATTATATTTTATTTTTTCATTTCTATTTAATTTTATTGAAGGTAATTTTAATGTTAGGTGAAGACTTCGGAGTAAAAAAAATTCATACCATTAATAGAAGAATGTTTATTATTGGTGCTGCTAAATTTATTGTATTCGCAGGAATAATAGCAAGACTATTTTCATTACAAATTACAGATAATAAAAAATATTCTACTTTGTCAGATAAAAATAGACTCCGTGAATGGAAACTACCCCCTGTTAGAGGTGAGTTTTTAGATTACTTTGACAATGTAATTGCAGGAAATTTTAAAGTTTATCAACTACATGTTATTCCAGAGGATGTAGAAGATTTTAAATATCTAATGTTAAGGTTAAAAGAAATTTTAAGTCTTAATAATAATGAATTTCAAAAAATAATAAAACAAAAAAACCAGCAAAAACCTTGGGAAACATTGATTGTTTCTAATAATTTAACTTGGGAGCAGTTCTCTAAAATTAATTATTATTTATATGATTTAGTAGGGGCAAAACCTGTAATGTCTGTATCACGTAATTATCCTTTTAACGAAAGTTATACTCATGTTTTGGGCTATGTTAGTGAAGCTAGTGAGAAAGATATATTGAGTAATGAAAATGTTAAAGACAATCATGTTCCAGGCCTTAAAGTTGGAAAAACAGGCTTAGAAAAATCATTTGAAGATCAACTACTCGGTACAAACAGCACCCAAAGATACGAAGTAAATGCTTATGGTAAAAGAATTAACCAACTTGATCACATTGAGGGTTTTAAGGGCGAAACTATTAAACTTACACTGGATACGGAAATTCAGAAACAATGTGGTGAACTTTTAAAGGATGTCGCCGGATCAATAAATATAATGGATATTTATACTGGAGATATTATAGCCATGCAATCTTCCCCATCATTTGATCCAAATTTATTTCTTTTTGGAATTAATCAAGATGACTGGCAATTAATTAGAAACAACCCATTAAAGCCCTTAGTTAATAAAAGTTTGTCAGGACTATATTCTCCTGGCTCTACGTTTAAACCTATGGTCGCACTTTCAGCATTAGAAAATGGAATAATAACAAAGGATTTTAAAGTAAATTGTACTGGAAAAATTGAAATGTACGGACAAACTTATCATTGCTGGAAAGAAAAAGGCCACGGAGTTGTTAGTTTAAAAGAAGCAATGAAACAATCTTGCGATACATATTTTTATGAAATCGCAAGAAAACTTGGAGTTGATCGTTTAAGAGAAACATCAGTTAAATTTGGGCTAGGCGATAAGGTTTTAAACGGAACGTTTAGTAATGAAAAAAAAGGATTAGTACCGAATACACAGTGGAAAAAAAATACACTTGGAAAAGGATGGGTTTTAGGAGAAACCTTAATCACTGGAATAGGTCAAGGCTACATTCAAACAACACCACTACAATTATGCTTAATGACCGCTCAACTCGCAAATGGTGGTTTTAAAATTTATCCAAAAATAACTGTAGAAAAAAATGACAAAACAGCAGAGGAAATAAAATTATTAATCAGTCAAGAGATAAATAATATTGATAAGAATCTTCTCCAAAAAGGACAAGGTTTTTTTAATTCTTCAAATAAAAATCAATACGGTAAACTTTTTTCAAACTTAGAAAATATAAAACTAGTTAGAGAGGCAATGTTTGCATCAACCAATGAGATTAGAGGAACATCTTATTCTTCCAGGATAGAAGATCCAAAATATCAATTTGCAGGAAAAACAGGTACATCTCAGGTTAGGAGAATTACTAAAGCAGCAAGAGAACTTGATTTAAATACATCTGAAATTCCATATAACGAAAGAGACCACGCTTTATATATAGCATTTGGCCCATATAAAAATCCAAGATATGCACTAAGTGTAGTAATTGAGCATGGTGGCTCTGGAAGTTCAACGGCAGCACCAATTGCAAAAGAACTATTTAAATTAATTATTGATAGACACGATCTTAGAGAGCAAGTTCAAAAACAAGAAACTCTTAATACTTAAATGCAATTCACTTCACTAAGCACACAATTAACTTTTTTTCAAAAATTAAGAAATTTTGATTATATTTTGTTAACTTGCATTTTATTACTTGGTTTAATTAGCTCTCTTTCGATGTATTCAACAGATGGTGGAGAGATTTTGCTTCACAGTAAAAACCATATATCAAAATTCATAATTTTTTTCTCTATGATGATTTTCTTATCATTTTTTAATATAAAAATTTGGCATTATTTTGCTTATTTATTTTATATCATTATTTTAGGTTCTTTATTTTGGGCTTCCCTTTATGGTATTAAAGCTTCAGGATCACAAAGATGGATAAATTTATATTTTATTAATTTACAACCTTCCGAATTGATGAAAGTTGCAATAATAATTTGTCTTGCAAAATATTATCACCGGGTTCAGCTTAGAGAGGTTAACACTTTTCAGCATATATTTGTTGCATTGATAATTCTTATTCTTCCTATTATGCTTGTAATAACACAGCCAGATTTAGGAACTTCAATATTAATTGCATTAAGTGGTCTAGTTGTAATGTGGCTTGCAGGATTAAACATTAAATATTTTATTTATTCTTTTGTAGCGTTATTGATCTCAATGCCTTTTGCCATTTCTTTTTTAAAACCATATCAAAAACTAAGAATTTTGACATTTCTAAATCCTGACCGAGATCCATTGGGCTCTGGCTATCAGATAATTCAATCTAAAATAGCAGTTGGTTCAGGAGGTTTTACTGGGAAAGGTTTTTTACAGGGAACACAAAGTTATTTAGAATTTTTGCCAGAAAAACATACCGATTTTATTTTTACTTTATTTGCTGAGGAGCATGGTTTTTTAGGCTCGTTAGGATTGCTATTAATCTATATTATAATTATTTACAGAATTATAAAAATTGGCACAATTTCAAGAAGCTATTTTTCTAAACTTTTTTGTTTCGGTTATGGATCTGCCATATTTTTTTATGTTTCTGTAAATATGTCAATGGTGCTAGGCCTGCTACCTATTGTTGGTTCACCACTGCCCATTATGTCATATGGAGGATCATCAATGCTTGCCACTATGATTGGATTTTCAATTGTTATGAGTGCTAAAATTAATCATAAGCAGCTAATAGCTTAGTATTTTAAGTAAAATTAGTCGAATTTGTCGCTGGAAAAAAATTTATCTAGAAACTATATAGAGCATAATGAATAAGAGATTAAAAATTGGAATTGTTGGAGCTGGTATTCAGGGAATATCTAATGGGTTATTTTTACAAAAAAAAGGTTTTGACGTAACAATTTTTGATAGAGATGAACCAGGTAGTCCTGCCGCCTCTTATGGTAATGCAGGTCATTTTTCACCTTATGCATGTGTGCTAATGAATAGACCTGATATTTTAGCAGATGTTCCGGCAATGCTTTTAAGTTCAACAGGTCCACTTGCTCTTAAGTGGAACTATGTCCCCAAAATGATCCCGTGGTTTCTACGATTTATAAGAAACTGTACAACAAAAAGAATGATGCATACTGCAAAAAATATGCATCAAATCTTAGATTTAGCATTACCAGCATATGATGAGTTGTTTGATGAAATAGATTTAGAAGGTTTAGTTGAAAAAAAAGGTATTTTATATATTTGGAATGATCAAAGTTTAAAAAGTAGAGAACTTGAAATTAAAGTTAGAAATGAGTTGGGCGTTGATCAACAAGTAGTAACTCCAAAAGAAATTCACGATTTAGAGCCACATATAAAACCATTTTACCATGGGGGTGTTTATTATCAATATGGTAGACATGCGAGAAACCCAAAAAAAATTCTCTTAAAGTTATATAATTTATTTTTAAAAAAGAGTGGAAAGTTTTTAAAAATGAATGTCCAGGACATTAATTTCGATGGAGATAAACCAGCTATAAAAACTGAAACCCAAAGATTTATTTTTGATAAGTTAGTAATTGCATGTGGAGCTTTTTCTAAAAGATTAACAGGCAATTTAGATGAAAAAATACCTCTTGATACAGAAAGAGGGTATCATGTTCACTTTAAAGGTTGTGATCATCTTTTAAATAGACCGGTAATTTTATCTAATAGAGGCTTTGGTATTACGCCAATGGAACAGGGGCTTAGAGTTGTTGGCACGGTTGAATTTGGTGGCCTAAATAACCCACTATCTAAAGGAAGAGTTAAAAATTTAATTAATAACGCAAAATATATGTTGGGTGATTTACCAGAACATGAAGATGAATGGATGGGATTTAGACCCAGTCTACCAGATTTTTTGCCAGTAATAGGACCGTCAAAAAATCATGACGCTGCCGACGAAGATAGGGTTCGGCAGGGAAG
>FLOH01000953.1_pt1 | contig 49806 bp, 59 predicted proteins | sample 756751 | NCBI WGS metagenome assembly FLOH01 (sample SAMEA4026879, study PRJEB14308) | marine metagenome | biome: coastal water; material: water | depth 74 m | reverse complement strand
CCTGTCAAAGGGTTGGTCATCTGCGCCGATTGGGACAAAGTCTCTGAGATCTGGACGGATGAGGCTGGTGCGAAACCAGGTAAGATCTGGGGCATGCTCCCACAGGGCTTCGTTAAGACGAAGGGGAGGAATAGTAGTGGGGCGATTGACTATCTGCTGTGCCGCAACCAGAGCTTGTTGCGCTTCGAGACGGTGAAGAGCTTTCAGAGCAACCCGCTAGGCACTGAGTCGTCCGACTGGGACTTCATCCACGTCGACGAGCCGTGTCCGCAGAAGATGTTCACCGCCGCAGCGCGGGGGTTAGTCGACCGCGGTGGGTTCGCTTGGTTCACCCTCACTGCGATTAGCGAGCCGTGGATTATCGACTACTTCATCGACAACGAGTTGTGGTATGAGTACGGGAGTATCTACGACAACCCGCATAACAGTGCGGAGGCTATCAAGGAGTTTGAGGCGCTTCTCGATGATGACGAGAAAGAGTGCCGACTCTACGGCAAGCCGCTGCACATGGCGGGGCTGGTGTACAAGATGTTCCGCACGGAGTTGCACGTCTTGCAGTCGTTGCCGCTAGGCTGGAAGGCGTGGAATAAGCCACCGGTTGACTACACTATCTACGTGCGTGTGGACACGCACCCCCAGGTGCCGCACGCTGTGCTCTTCTGCGCTGTGAGCCCGACGGGCCATCGGTTCTACTACGACGAGCTGTTTGTGCAGATGAGCATAGCGACGCTGAGCACGGAGATCAAGAAGCGCACTGCGGGCTACCAGATGGGTACGATCAAGGTTGAGCCGGCTGCGTGGGTGCTTGACCCTATCACCAAGGTGACGAGCGTGGCGAGGGAGTTCGCAGCCGCAGGCCTCCCCGTCATGCGTGCGAGCAAAGACCTCTCCGGTGGCATCGTCAAGACCAAGCAGTCGCTTGGGGAGTTGCCATCGAGGTTGCACTTCTCGCCGCAGCTTCGCCGGACGTTGTGGGAGATCAAGCGGTACTGCTGGGACCCAAAGGGCACGAATCGCCCGCTTGACGTTGAGGATCACATGATGGAGAATCTCTACCGCATGGAGATCGACAGGCCGCAGTGGGTTGAGCCTGGTGTGGAGATGGATGAGTGGTGGCCTGAGCCTATGAACGTGGCAAGCTTGTCCACAAACGATTTGGACGATCGGATGGATGTTGAGTTAGAGTTGGCAGTGTAATCACGAGCGATAGCGAGACCTGCGGAGGCGCTCGCGCAACGAAAGGCAAAACTATGGCGCTAGATGAGACGGTTGTTTACAAGGAGGGTGCGAGCGGGGTGTTTGGGAGAGTGACGCGGCAGAGCGGTGCGGGGCAAGCCGCTGTGACTATCGTTAACGCTAATGGCGACATTGGTACGCTGACGATTAGTGCTGGGTATGTCCAGGCGGAGGTGCAGGCGTTGCGGGATGCGTGCGAGACTCTCGCCGATGATGTTAGGGCGTTAGGCGTCCTCACCAACCAGCTACGGACTGATCTTGTTACTCTCGGCCTAATCAAGGGCGGAGCGTAATGTTTGGAGAGTATTGATATGAACTCAAACATAGAGTACTACCGCACTCACGGCCTCCAGGCCGTTGGAACGGTAACGTTTAGCAAAGTGCCGGTTACGGATGCGCGAGTGACAATCGACAGCTACGCGTACGTCTACAACCCGGCCTTCGACGACCTTGCGAACTTCACAGGCCACACGGCTGAGATGTGCGCAAAGAGTTTGTGCGATTGCATCAATGCGAAGGTGGGGACGTATCTGCACACGCACAACAACGTCAACGCGGTCAAGCCGTACTACGCTATGTACTACGGCCCGACGGTGCTTGTCCTTGCGAGTCAGCCGGGGATTGGCGGCAACTCGCTTGCGATGGTGATCTCTGGAGACACCGGAGGGGCGATGGCGGTTAGCGGGGCGACGTTGAGTGGCGGGGTTGATGGTGCCGCTACCACCTCTACCTCACTTTCGCCTACCGCCTCCATCACTCCGTTGAGCATCGAGACGGGGACGTTCACGGCGACGGGGAGTGCGGCTGTGATGAGCGCTGTGGAGAAGAAGTATGCCAAGTTGCACATCCTGCCCGCTGCGGGGAACGCGGCGGACGGGACCATTGGCGATAGCGTTGCGCAGCCGTTTACGCTGGTGAAAGGCGTGTGGTACGCCTTCGACCCACCCCCTCTTGCGGTTGGCGACATGAATGATCTGTACATCAATGGCACAGGTGCTGACACCTATGCTTGGCTTCGGTGGTACTAGGAGATTGTATGAAGAAACTACTTTTTGCGTGTTTGTTTGCGGCGGTTGCCGCCGCTCAGCCGTTTTGGACGCCAACGTCGTTTATGGCGACGTGGCCTAGGCAAGCTAGTGACAATGCGGCTGCGGCTAAGCTGAGTGTGACGTTTCACACCACGCTCGCTGGTCTCGCCTCGCTCGACTTCAGCGCAGCACCGGACGTGGTTTACGTTACGGACGCCGGGCGGCAAGGGCCGTTTGGGAAGGTGCTCACGGCGAGCCTGCCGACGTGGGCTGCAAGCGACGTGACTGGCATGGCCGTGAGTGAGCCGGGCGCGACTGGCAAGTGGGTCCGGCAATGGGATGGTCGTGCTAATCTGAAATGGTTCGGCGCGGTGGGCGATGGTGTGACGGATGATACCACTGCCGTGACGGCTGCATTAAACCTTGGATTGCCACTGTTCGTTCCCGATGGCACCTACATCATTGACCAGATCAACTCAACGAATACAGTCCTGGTTGATGTACTCGGTGAATCTCAGGATAACACCATCTTCAAGCACAAGGCCGCAACGGTTGACGAGCACACTTCGACCGTGAATCAGGTGGAGATCTACGTCAACACGGTCCTGCCTGGTGGAAACACATACGGGATGGTCGTGCTGACACTCGACACACCAGACTCAGGTGTTATAAATCACGTCCGCAGTTGGCAAATGGCATGGTCGGGCGAGACCAACCAAATTATGAGTGCGTCTGAATCAGCCAGCGAGGTCGTATGGACTCGTGATGATCTCTATAAGGCACAGAGTGGGGTTGATGCAACGTATCACATTGGCAAAGTAACGCACACGAGCACAACGGTTACAGTCACGACCACGGCAGCACACGGGTTGAACCCGACTGATCCCGTCACGTTGAGTGGGTTGATTGATCACTACAACGGAGTTCAGACCGTTGTCTCAACTCCGACCACCACGTCTTTCACGTTCACGATGGCTTTCCCATCAATCACGGTGTCGCGGTATGAGATCACTGATAATGACTCAATGTTGTACTTCTTCGAGCCGTATGGTGTCGTCAAGTTCGCAAACCTCACACTTGATGGAAACGGAGTTGCCGCAAAATCAAACAACGCAGTAAAGGTTTATCTTGGTACATGGCCGACTGGGTGGGAGGGATGCAGCCTGGTTGAGTTTGACAACGTTACTTTCGACAATGCTCCAGGGCGCGGAAGTCACCTCTACTTTCGGGCCGGCTACAATAAAAAGAGCACGGATGTGGTTGTCACCAACTGCCGATTCTACAACTGGCTCGCCAGAGCGATCCGGTGCACTGGTGATTACAGATCGGTTAACGTCAGCCACAACCTTTTCAACAACTACGGTGGATGGGATGGAAGCGCCGTGACAGGAATCTATGGCGCCGGAAGCACGTTCTATCCGTCCATTATTTATTACCAAACCGACAGTGGCCCTGTGACTTGCAGCTATAACACATGTCTCTATACTTCCAGTGATGTTATTTCAGGAGGATGGTATCACAAGAACATGAACATCATTGGTAATACCGTGAAGCACGCCGGCTACAACGGAGTGAACGTGCTTAATCAAATCGCGCAAGGATTTGGATTTAGTGGTGGTAAAATAGATGATGCACGCGGCACGGTTAACTTCGCCGGGCACAGATTCGAGATGGCCGATGAACTGATCGCTGTTGCAACAACTGCATTGTATGGAAGGGCATTCGAGTTTAGCACGGCCAACACGAACTACGTCGTAAACATCAGCGACAGCTACTACAAAGGAGGCGGGATTCAACTTCGGCATCCTGCTGGTTACACGTCAAGCCGTTACCGATTCAGTATGAATAATGTGACGTTCGACGGAGAGACTGCTGACTCAAGTCTCATTGACTCTGTTAAGATTTCCGACTGTCACTTCATTGCTGGTGCAGATCTTACTTCGTTTGATGGAGCGATCTCTGGTTGCGAGTTTCTTGGGGACAGTCAAATTACTGTCGCTGCTGGCACCGGGAAATCAATCCACATAGTAAACAACACAGTCAAGCGAGACACAGACGGGAATTTCATTTTGATTCCAAATCATGCGATTGGTGTTGTGCAAGGCAATGTTAAACTGGAGGGGAGTGCGGTGGCTGAGCTTGATTTCACCGCTTACAGTTCCCCCTACAGGAACAACAGCTTGATCGTTGCTGATAATCAGTTGGACATGACAGTTGGAACTTCGATGGGCTTGCAGGCGACTGCCCGTGGAAACACGGGGCAACCAGATAGAGAGGAGTGGTGGTATGCCCAGGCAGGAACGTTGATTAATCTTGAACCAACGTCAGACACGTTCGGTGCGTGGACAAAGAACTCCTCACGAATTCAGGTGTCTTCGCTTCCGAACGACGGAGACACGCTCATCGTCGACGGCGTAACCTGGACATGGAAGACGGTTGCAAGCGCCACAAGGGACGTTACAATCCAAGGAACAACAACCGATTGCGCTATTGAACTGCGTAAGTTGTTGACCACCACGTCTCCGTGGTCAAACAACCTGTATCAATTCGGCACCTACGTGTTCGTTGCAGGTCACGCTAACCAGCCATTAGCTATTTCCCAGACTGGGGCATGGGCCACGTTCACTTCATACAGCGAAACTTACGCAGGACCGATCAATGTGATTGTTACTGCTGGCGCCGGTAGCTCGATTACGAAATTGCATGCACAGTACAACAGCGTTACTGTCAATGGTGGTTTTGTCGGGCTGTTCGGTTCCCGTGTTACAATGGTCGTTGCTGACGGTGACACGCTTGTCAGCACTGTCCCAAGCATTACAAGGGCGTGGGGTTCCTTTGATTTTGGGGGAGCCAGCATTAAGGGACCAGCGATTGTCGATCTGATATGGAAAGACTTCGCGTGGCACCGGATTGGCAATCTGCCCAACCCAACCGCCACCGCAACACCAGCAGCCGGACTGCTCTCACCGAACCTGCTGGCCAACGCAAGCTACACCGTCAACATGGGTGGAAGCCTGACGTTGACGAATGCGGCCAATGTCGCGCTTGGCCGGAAGATCAGCATGTTCCTGCTCAACGGGCAGGCCACGAATTGCGTGCTGACTCTGGATTCCAACTGGCGGTCATTCGGTGAGGCGAGTCCGATCACTGTGCCGACAGGGAAACGAGTGGCGCTGGCGTTTGAATCGCTTGGGACGCTGGCAACGAATGTGTGTGTGTCAGCGGTCCCCCAGAACTAAGGACATGAACAAGATTGCCAACCACATCATGCGATGTAGCCCGGTAGCGGTTGTGTTGCTGTGGCTCTTGGTGTGCTGCACTGGCCGTGGGCAGGGGATGGGGTTTGGAAACATTGCGTACACCGGTGCAGCAGGTGCGTTCAACCCGCTGTCGCTGAATCCCTACTACCTCTTCGTCAGCTACCGCGTGACGGCGATGACGTCTACAGGCCCGGACGTGCCGGCGGTGGCGGGTCAAGCGGTGGTTGCGTGGCGGGATATCAGCGGCAACGCACGGGATGGGACTCAGGGCACGGCGGCGGATCAACCACTGTTCACCACTGGGAGCGCGGTTGACTTCGTTGACACCACGGACCTCATGCAGATTGCGTCCTACGGTGTCGCTGGGACGATGGTGGTTGGGACTGAGTATGGGGTGATCTTCTATGAGGTGAACTCGACGGCCTTCACTGACTTCAGTGCGTTGGGGAGAAGGGCATACCCTTCAAATCCAGCCGGTGAGATGTTCGTCTTCGGGATGTTTCCGACTCTGACTGCTGGGCAGAAGGCTCAGGTGGAGGCGTATTGCGTGTCTCGTGGTGCTGCGGCGAGTGTTGTGCTACCGGCTGATTTGACATTTTTCTGGAGGGATCGGAATGAAATCACTTCATTTCCATTGTTGGGCACTGGATCAGTAACTGTGTTTTCCTATGCATGGGGATTTTGCACAGGTTTGACCAGCTTCCCAATGTTGGACGTGTCATCTGGAACATCCTTCTTTACCGCCTGGCAGGGGTGTTCTGGATTAACTACATTCCCGCTGTTGGACACGTCATCTGGAACTAACTTCGGGTATGCGTGGAATGATTGCACAGGACTGGTATCTTTCCCATCACTGAACTTGTCATCGGCAACGTATATGTCACGAACATGGAAAGGCTGTTCCAGTCTAACTACCTTTCCAGCTAACATGTTCGACGCATGCATTGCGACTGACTACTATGACGCCTTCCTCAACTGCGCCCTAACCCAAACCTCCGTTGACAACATCCTCATCAGCATCGACACCGCAGGTCAGAGTGGTGGCACGCTGAACATGACGGGGGGAACGAGTGCGGCTCCGAGTGCGGCTGGTGTCACCGCCAAGAACAATCTCATCGGTAGAGGCTGGACTGTAACGACGAACTGATATGAGAACCTTACTCGCAATCCTCATTCTCTCCTTCACCGCGCAGGCTCAAGGTCTTTACCTAGTTCTCACGCCCGCGCAGCACGATGCGGTGCAAACCTACATCAACAACGCCAACGGCTGGCCGGACGGAAGGGGGACAGATCGCTACTCCCTGCCGTTTGCCTTCTCTGACTTCAGCAACTGCCCGGCACCGTTGCAGAACAAGGTCGGCCTCGTGTTCGACAAGGCTCTCATCCGCCACATCGCGAATGCGGTCGAGGGTGAGACCAAGAAGGACAAGCTGGTCAGGGTGGTTGGAGTCATCAGGAGCAACCTCGCAAACCCAACGATGGTGCGGGTGGTGCCGGAGGGTGGCGAGATTGAAGGACCGCAGACTGCAACCTTTACGGATGTTACCGTGCAGGTGGCAACTCATCTACGGGATTTGGTGGATTGAAGGGATGACAAAGGGAATGAATATGCCAGAAGAGATTAGGGTTAACAGGGTCACGCTCGGGTTATTGCTGTTTCTTGCAGCACAGGCGGTGCTTGGAGTCATCTGGGGTGCGAGACTGGACGCGAATGTTGCGTCGCTTTCAATCCAGCTTAGCAAAGTGGAAGCCTCTATTGCTGCTGGGAGCCAGTTTCGTTACACAAGCGCAGATGCTGGCAGGGACAAGGAACTTGGAATCAAGTTGCTTGAAGCAATGAACCGTCGGATTGATCTGAACGAAACGAGAATTGCTCGGTTGGAATCTGGAAAGGCATTGCCATGAGCATCGACAAACTCTTAAGTGGCCGATTCTGGCTGACCATTATGGCAGGTGTGGTATTTGTTTATACCGCCTGTACAGGAATGCTCATGGCGGAAACTGTGGCGGTCATTCTATATGCAGTGTTCAAGGAATACTTTGGGCGTGCAGATCGAAAAGATAATGAAACCAAACCTACTACTTAGCCTTCTCCTGTTAGCGTTACTCGCTGGCTGTCAAGCTACGCCTAAGCGCATTGTGTTTGAAACATTGCAAGGCACAACAGAAATCGTTCAAGTGAGCTTGGTTGCGTTTGGGGAGTACCTAGACGCTACGGGGGATGTGGAGGCGGAAGCGATTGTGCCACAGTTGCGACAAGCGTACGAACACTATCAGACGGTTGCGCTTGCAGCTGTGATGACGGCGGAGTGGGCGAACGCTCCTGCGACCGCTGAGGTTGCAGCGGCTGCGGTGGAGGTGTTGAGTCTAACTGCTCGCTTTGTGGAGGTGGATTATGGGAAGTGACGCGTTGGTGATGTTGGCGTTAACGCTTGCGGCAAAGCACGGCATTCCTGTTGCTATGCGGTTCATTGACAAGTTGGTGTCTGGATTGCCAAAGGGCAACCCGACGAAGGAGGAGTGGTCTAACCTACGGACGCTGATTGGCGTCGATTTTGATAAGTTAGTATGAAGCTATTGTTTGATGTGCACGGTCCCGCCGATCCAGACACTTCGTTTGGGTTGCTTCTTGAGCATGTTGTAGTTGCTCTACACAACGCTGGTCATGACGTTAGAGTCATCCCCAGCATTAAAGCTCCAGGTGAGCTGCAACACGCACTGACTCGACCACAACTATCACCTATTGTTAGAGCTTGCATTGATCCTACATCTAGGCGTAAAGCTCGTCGAGTGTGCGTGTTCCCTGTTGGTTGGCATGATGAGCATGTGCTTGTGCCAGGCGCTTATGCTTTGGTTACGCTGTGGGAAACTAGTTGGATGCCTGCTCCGTGGGTTAAAGCTGCAAACGAGGCGAATATGGTTGTCACGTTTTCCAAATGGGGCAAGCGTGTGATGCTGGATAGCCATTTGAAGCGACCAGTTAAGATCATGCCGTTAGGCGTTAACCCCATCTACGGCTTGCCCACGGACCTGCCTCCTGAGAAAACCTTTCTCACTATGGGTCGTTGCTGGAGTGGTAATAAGCGGAAGGGTTTAGACTTAGTGATGGCTGCGTTCCTAGCCCACGCTTCTAGGATTCCTGATACAAAGTTGATCATCAAAGGTGCCGAGGGTGACTCTCTCGGCATACCGCATCCAAGAGTTCATATAATCAAGGAGCAGTTGCCGTTGAAAAGGATGCTGCAACTTTACGCCGGGTGCTTGTGTTATGTGTCTGGCGTTGCGAGTGAGGGTTGGGGCTGGCACCCACACGAGGCAATGATGTGCGGACGTCCTGTGATTGGACACACATGGGGAGGTATGGGAGAGTTCTTCAAAGGTAATCGACACGGTTGGGAGATTGGTTATCAAATGGAAGATGCTCACGACGACTTCCACGATGATGGCAAGTGGACTAGGCCATCTATCGACAACATGGTTGCAGCTATGGACGAAGTTGCGACTAACCCGTACGAGGCTATGATGCGAGGTTTGTGCGCGCACCAGGATGTGCGGCATCTTACTGAGAAGCTGATGCACGAGAACTTTGTGAAACTGCTAGTATGACAACTAAAGATCTACTCTCTCTCCACAACGGTCGCTTTCGCTTGTTTGGCCTGCCGGCGTTGCAAGGCCAGGGCGACGTTGCGTTCATAGACCGCCTGGTGTATGCGGTTAGGCCGCAGGTGGTTGTGGAGATTGGTGCTGGCGGTGGAGCGTTGTCACTCTACCTCTACGTCATGTCGCAAGCGTTAGACTTCACGCTCTACTCCTACGACATTGAGTACCAAGCGGAAGCGGCGGTGCTCACCGGCCTTGTGCCTCGTGAGACGTTCATCACACACGACATTCGTAACGGCTTGCCAACCCACGTCTATGATGAAGGCGTGCTGGTGCTAGTGGACGATGACGACAAGCCCTACACTGCATCTCTCGTCGGTGCTGCGTTGGGCGAAGGGGGAGTGGTTGCTGCACATGATTGGCCAACTCGGCATGCTGCTGGCTGTCCTTTTACGCAGAGGGAGTTCACGGCAGAGGGTTGTGATGAGTTTATGCTGACGGAGGCTGAGTTGCTGTATAGCGACTGGCGAGCGTGGAGGAAGCGATGAATAAGGTGTCTGCATACATGTTGGTGAAAGATGAGGCGTGGTTTATCAAGCATGCTTTGGGAAGCGTGCTGGCTTGCGTAGACGACGTTTTGATTGTCGACTTCGCTTCGGTGGATGGCACGAAAGATATTGCTGAGGAGTACGCAAGATGCTACTCGCACGTGCGAGTGGAGCATGCTGTGCAAGAGGGGCCGAGGCACAGTGCGGCTTGGCTTGAGGGCCACTACCGTCGCTACTGCGTTGACAAGCTGGAGCATGACTGGGTGTTCGTGATTGACGGGGATGAGTACTACGACGGCCATCCTGACCTCTTGCGGACGTTTAACAAGCCTTTGTCGCTGCCGACGATCAACATCGGACCTGGCGGTACGCTCATCACTAAGGTTGGTGAGACGCCTTGGTACCCCGACTTGCACGTGCGTTTATACGACCGTCGCACGCATTGGTGGAGCGAGGTGAAGCATGGGGGAGTGACGTCTGCGACTGGTACGGAGCTTGGCTCGCAGACAGACGCTACGCTCTGGCACTATCACGCTCTTGGTAAAGAACCTAGGCGGACAGCAACGCTAACGAACCCGCAAGCATTCAACCTTGTGCCGTTGTCACGGCGCATTCCTGTGAGCGAGTGTGATTTATGAGTATTGTACTAGATTGGGATAACTGGAGAGCCAACTATGGTATTTGGTCGTTTGCTAAACAACTGGCGTTCTATAAAGAAGTCTTCAAAGACTACCCTTGTCAAGATCACACTAACAAACAAGTTATCCTAGAGTTTTTCGCGACACTGGATGCACCTTTTACTGTCTGTGAGATTGGCGGTTGGACTGGGTATACAGCGGCATATGTATTAGCGCACTGCGCTAAGATTGTTAGTTGGACAAACTATGAGATATGCCACGAGGCTGCGAGCAAGTCAGAAACACAAGACGTTCGTTACCAAGGTGTAGGCATTGACAACTGGCCTTGGGAGCTTTCGTTAAAGCCAGCTGGTGTGCTTGTTGCGACTCATGTGATAGAGCACATGAAGTCTCATGAAGTTGAGAAGCTACTTAAGCGTAATCGCTGGCAGTATTGTTTAGTTGAATGTCCGTTAGATGACGAAGCTAGTTCGTGGCAAGGTTACCACGGCACGCACATTATAGACGTTGGCTGGGTTGGCCTACAAGACTTGTTCGCTAGACACGGTTACACATGCAGACTGATCGGTAAAACAAGAGTATTTACTCATGATCTATCAACCATCTAACATCTATGCAACTGCGCAGCTTGGTAAGGACGTCAACGTCGCTGCGTTTGTCGAGATCGGCAACAACGTCACCATCGGTGCACGCACACGCATAGGCGCTTTCAGCTTCATTCCGGAGGGTGTGACAATCGGTCGCGACGTCTTTATCGGCCCACACGTCTGCTTCACTAACGACCGTTATCCACCGGCGAAGCGGGAGGCGTGGGAGCTGACGCAAGTTATGGACGGTGCGGCTATTGGTGCAGGGTGCGTGATCCTTCCCGGCACCACTATCGGCTCTCGCGCTATCGTTGGCGCGGGAAGCGTAGTGACAAAGAGTGTGCCAGCTGGTGAAATCTGGTGTGGTAACCCAGCGAAATTCCTACGCCTACGCTAGAAGATGATTTGCGAATCCCCTCGCTTTACGTTAAAGTCCTCACAGAGATACAATTCCAACGATTGGAATAGTTATGAGCTTAGAAGCATTCAGAGCAGACCTAAAGAAAGAGACACCGGGCTCTTGGCATGATGAGCTTCTGCTCTGGTGTCGGGATAAGGTGAAGAGTAGTCGTAGCAAGATGAACGAGTACTACGACTCGTGGGACAAGTCACACGCTGCGTTTAAGGCTGAGGTTGAGGAGACACGGGAGGATAGGGCGGCCGAGAAACGCAACGAGCCGAAACGACAAGCGATTCCGGTTGCGTTTGCGCAAGCGGAGACGTTCGTGAGCTTCCTGCTGACGCTGTTCACGCAGCGGGAGCGAATGTTTGAGATGAAGGCGACGGGGGAGGAAGACTACGATGCGGCTAGGTTGGCGGAAGCCACTATCTCTCGTGACCTGCGAGACAATGTGTTTGAGACAAAGCTCTACAAGTTCTTGCTCAACGTTGCGAAGTACGGCATTGGCGTCTTTAAGGTGACGTGGAAAGAGGAGTTTGCCGAGGTGGAGCAGGCGGTGCCAGAGGCTCCGTTGGTTATTGCTGGGCAGGAGTTACCTGCGGCTGGTGGTAGTTTTCGGTCGTACGTGAAGGTGCGGGCGGGCAACCGGATTGAGGTTATCTCTCCGTATCACTTCTTCCCAGACCCTAACTTTTCCATGAGTCAGTTTCAGGAGGGTGAGTTCGTGGCGAGCGAGGCGGTTAAGACTCGGCAGAGCCTTACTGATATGGAGTCGCGGGACGAGGTTGTTGGCGTGAAGTATATTGGCTCGATGGGTATGGAAGCGCGGAGCGATCGCGAGAGACTGCTGGGCTCAGAAGTGCGTGACAATCCTGCGTTGGAGCCGAGAGACGACAAAGGTATGGGGCCAGTTGTGATCACTGAGGTTCAGGCGACCCTGATTCCCAGTGCGTTTGAGCTTGAGGGTAAGCCGCTCGGTGAGCAGGACTATCCTGTGAAGTTTCTGATTTGGATCGCTAACGACAACCGGATTATCAACATCGAGCCGCTGAGTTACCCGCATGGGCAGTACTGCTATGTGGTTGGCGAGTTCACGGCGGACGATGAGGAGATGGTGAGTAACTCACTGGTTGACAACATTCGTCCGTTGCAAGACACAGCTAGCTGGCTCGTTAGCTCTCATGTGGCGAACGTGCGGCAGGTGATTAACAATCGCTTGGTGGTTGATCCGTCCGCCATTAACGTCAACGACATTCTTGAGAAGAAGCCGTTTATCACGCTGAAAGCGAGCGCGAGCGGTCAAGATGCTGCGAGAGCGATCAAGCAGTTGGAGGTGAGGGACGTCACGGGCAGCCACATGGGTGACTCGAAGCAGATGTACGACCTTGCGCAGATCGTGACTGGCGTGAGCGACAACGCTATGGGGCAGTTCTCCTCCGGACGACGCTCTGCGTTAGAGGCTCGCAACGTCAACGCTGGTGCTGCGATGCGGTTGAAGATGCACGGTATCTTACTCTTCCGCAATGCGTTGGAGCCGATGGCACGCATGATGTTGAAGAACTTGCGGCAATGGCTGGACGTGGAGACGTTTGTGGAGGTGCGGGGAGAGTTGGCTGATCCGGCTGAGTATGCTAAGTTTGTTAGCGTCACTAGCGCCAGCTTGATGGGGAGCTACGACTTTGAGGTTTTTGACGGAACGCTTCCGTCGGAGCGGGGAGCGCAGGCACAGGCGTTGCAGGAGTTCCTGCAATTCCTTGGAGCAAACCCTGAGGCGATTGCTCTTCTCGGGTACGACCCTCGGGAGATAATGAAAGAATGGTTGCTGTTGCGTGGAATACGAAACCCTGACAGGTTCAAAATCGACGCGCTACGGCAGATGGAAATACAAGCCCAAATGCAACAGTATGGCATTGGAACAGGACAGAACGGCGTTGGTGGAGGAACTGGGTCTAGAGGCACAGGAGGCTCGACAGGAGGCGCAAGCAATCCTGCGGTCAAAGCTGTGGCGTAGACTTGGCGAGGTGATGCAAAGCAGGCGTTTGCAAATGACGAATGCTGTTGCAACCTTTCCGCTGACGGATTTCGGGAGTATCGTAGAGAGAGAAAAGACGTTGGGCAGACAGTTAGAGTGTGACTGGGTGTTCGATGTCGTAAACAAAGTGGCAAAAAATGGCTGAGGAACAGACAAACGTATTCGATGATGAAGAGGTTGGCACAGATAATTCTGGTGCTATTGGTGACAATGCCGCTAGTGATGGCGTTGGTGCCGCTGGCACTGCTGACGATGGTGATGCTGACGGTGCTGACGATAGTGGCGGCGATGGCGCAGCTAGTGGAACACCTCCTGCACAAGTTACGTTCTCTCCTGAGGCTCTCGCCGCACTGAAGGCCGCCACTACACCTGCTGCTGCCGCTGCCGTCACGCCGTCGATGACGCCTGAGCAGGTGGATGAGTTGCTGGGAAGGTTCCAGCTAGGTGAGGATGACGTTGAGGCGCTGGGCCTACCCCCTGCTGCTGTCGCTCGCATGAACGACTTCAAGGCGAAGATTGTGCGAGAAGCGGTGCGAACTGCTGCGGTGCACATCGAAGGCATCAAGCGACAGTTGTCGCAGCAGATCACTCCTATTCAGACGTACATGGAACAAGCGCGAATGCAGCAGTTGCAAACGCAGTTCTATGGAGCAAACAAAGATTTGGTTGGAGCCGAACCGGTTGTGGAAGCGGTGTACGCCCAGTTGCGAAACGGTGGCGTAGACTTCGCTAAGCTGGAACCGAAAGCGGCTTTCGATCTAGTTGCCAAGCAGGCGCGAGCAGTGAAGCAGCGAATGCTTGGTGGTAATGGACAGCAACAACCCACTGGGAAGAAGCCCGCCATGCTGTCGGGAGGGCGTACTGGTGGAAAGATGGCAAAAAGTAGTGTCCCTGAGTCGGAGGCACAAGCCAAAGCTATCTTTGATTGACACGATGTATGGCTATCTTTGGTCTATCATCTACTGCCGATTACGAGAGTTATCGGCGTAAGAACATCCGTCGGTCGGTCCAGTACGACTACCCGCGCGGAAAGGCACCGTTGATGGGGCTGTTGAGCCTCATGGACGAGGAGTATACAAACGACCCTGAGTTTGGGCATTGGGAGTATCGGTATGCTCCGCCCAAGACGCTGACTGCGTCGCAGGGAACGTCTAAGGGTCCGATCAAGTCGGCTGCGGACGCGGATGCTGGTGATCCGGTTACGCTGGTTGCAGACACCGAGTATATCTTCTGCATCGACGACGCAACCGTGTTCCGCGAGGGCAAGGTTGTTGAGCTGGCGCTGTTGAATACAAGCGCCGTGGTACAGCGGGTCATCGGCATTGTCACTGCGATCACTGATCGTAGCGGTACGCCGAACAAGATCAAGGTGCGTGTGCTTGCTGGGCACGCTGACTTGACCAACGGCGTTACGGATGAGAACGTCGACAAGACAGTTCGTGCTATCGGCAGTTCGTTCGCACAAGGTCGGAGCAACGTGAGTGGTGAGTACGTCAAGGTGCCTTCCAAGTTCACGAACTACACCCAAATCTTTCGTACTCCGTTTAGCCTGCCTCGCACGGCGATTAAGGCTCCGCTGGAGTATGACAAGAGTGGGCCGTACAAACACAAGGCCAAGATCGCCGCACTCGACCACATGGTTGATCTGGAAATGGCGGCACTGTTTGGCACGAAGGACACGTACACCAAGGCGATTGCCAGCGGTGACGAAGCGGTGTCCAGCACTGGTGAGGGTCTGATCCAGACGCTGAGCGGCGGCATCCTCTACCACCTTGAGCGGTGGGAAGCAGGGGATTACGGCACAGTGACTGCGAGTGCAGACTCTGACGACGACAAGCGGATCGTTGAGAACGCGAGCGGGAACCTGACGGAAGAGACGTACGATACCTACATCGAGCGGCTGTTCCGGAAGACCAACAACGTGAGCAACGAGAAGCTGTGTCTGTGCGGGAACGGTGCGATGCTTGTGCTGAACCAGATGTGGAAGCATAAGACCGTACTCAACAGTGCGTTGCCTATGACGGACACCTACGGTATGGACGTCACGTCCAGCCGTACTCCGTTTGGCACCATCCACTACCTCACTCACCCGCTGTTCAACGAGGATAGCGAGTGGCGTAACAACATGCTGTTCCTGGACGTGCGGAACATCAAGTATCGTCCGTTGCTGGATAGCGACACCAAGCTGCTGAAGAATCGGCAGGCGAACGACGCAGATCATCGGAAAGATGAGTATCTGACCGAGGCTGGGTTTGAGGTGTGGTTTCCTGAGAGCCACATGTTGCTGAAAAACGTTCAGTCCTACACTCCCTAAGTCATGGCTGCCCTAACGTCAACTAATGTACGCACCGTCAAAGCCTGGACGGAGGGGGATGTCACAGGTAAGCGACGTAAGGTGCGAATGGTCGAGGTCCACGGTGGAGCTTGGGGTGGTGAGACAAACACCATGCCGGCGACGGCGTTCGGCCTGAGCGTAGTGGAGGAAGCTACTCCTCTGTTCTACGGCGCAAACAACGAGGCGTATACTTTGATTCCGTCTGCGGATGGAAGCTTGGTGTACACTATGGACGGTGTCGGCTCGGGCTCTGCTCCGGGCGACGTAACCCTAGCGGCCACCACGAGCGGTGGCTACTTCACGGTGAAAGGCTACTAACTATGGGCATGAGTCGATCAATGGACATCGTGAGTCATCAGCCCATGCCCGATCAGGGTGTGGACGTGAAGAGCACGAATCAGTTGAGTGCGCTTGGGCATGAAATGCCTGAGCAGAACGAGTCGAACAAGACGTCACGCTACACGACTGGCAAGCTGCCGGTGCCGAGCAAACTCGGAGCGAAGGGCGACTAACCACTGCGGGGTGGGGAGGCAACTCCCCACCCTTTTCTCTCTATGACTTACGGCAATTTCAAAGATTATGTGGCTGCGTTTATGCAACGCAGCGAGGCTTCGTTCGTTGCGGGAACGGTGGACGTTCTTGGTGTTGCGATCAATCAAGCACGGCGGTCGCTGGAGCGGCGGCGAGACTTTGAGATGAGCCGAGTGGCAGCGAAGATTACGCTGAACACTAACGGCACAGAGTCGCTGCTGAGCACAGCGGTGCTGTTCAGCGATGGCGTGACGTCTGTGAACGTCAAGACACCTCGGAAGGCGTTTGTGCTATCTGGTGCAAGCGTATGGGTGCCGATTGACATTATCAGTCGAGACATTCACGTGGAGAAGTACAAGCGTGATCTTGGCATAACGTCCGCAACGACGTTGGCTGACCTCGCAGACTCGCAGCTGAACGAGGGGTACAAGCTTGTGCGGTTCGGCATGAGTGTGTACGTTGCGCCTGCGGGAGCGACAAACTACGGCGATAGCTCAACCGTAGCCGTTAAACTCGACGCGATTCGGTGGTTGGATGCGTACACCGCCGATGATGATACAGATTTTCTTTTGGAGTACTGCCCAGACCTAGTCCTGATGCAGACTGTCAAATGGCTGAACCTCTCTATGCGAGAGGATGAGCGTATACCGGTGAGCGCAGAAGCGTTTGCGGAAGCGTGGTTGACTATGGAAGACTGGAATCGGTCGATTGCTATTAGCGACGACGATAGCAGAATGGAGTAGCATGGCATACCCTGTAATTTCTACGATCAAAGAGGTTAATGCGAGCACGCCGGCGGACGCTGATGCAGCAAGCACAATGGCGGAAGCTGTGCGGCAGGTCAAGGCGTTCTTGAAGGCGTATCTTGCCGTTGCGCATACTGACAATGGGGAGTTGCGCTCAGGGAGTGTTGGAGCGTCGCAAGTGATCGAGAACTCGATCCCCATGACTGCGTTGGCTGGTTCGTTGCTTGGGTCACAGTTGGCTCCGCAAGCAATCCAGGATTGGCACATGGACACAAACTCTGTGGTCACTGGAGCGATTCAAGATGGCGCTGTGACGTCTGCGAAGTTAGGTGCGTTGGCGGTAGCTCTTGGAAAAATTGACGAGGATGCTGTGACAGGGACAGAGATTGCAGACAACTCTATACTCAAAGCGCACATGACGGACAACTCTGTGGGCAACGCAGAGATTTCAGACGTTAGCGGGAGCAAGCTGACTGAGGGGAGTGTCGCAGCGACGAAGCTGGAAGCGGATGCTACGCTGGGTGCGAACTTGGGCTTGTACGTTGGCACCTCTACCGCAAGCGGGAACAAGTTGTGCAAGATTGGTGGAGCGGTGACGGCGACGATTGTTGCAGGCTCTCCAGACGTTCTGACATTCGCTTTCGCTAGCGGTGCTGCAAGCTCGAGTGGGGTAGCGGTGTTCTACCAGAACGTCTCTGGCACTATGGGCACAGCGTATGCTGATCGGACTGGACCGTGGGTGCGAGTCAGCGGGGAGACTGTTGCGTCGCCTGTGGGCAACACTATCAAGGTGTTGGAAGCGGGGACGTATCTGATCCACTATGCTGGCAGCGGGTACTCCTGCGATGAGCACCAGACACAGCTGCTTCTCGGTGCTGGTGTTGTTGCGACTGGGAGTGTTGCGTTTGCTCCTGCTGGTTCACAGTCACAGTCTAGCGGCTGGGCGACGTTGTCGCTTAACGTTGACGACCTTCTCAAGTTGCAGAGTCGTAGCGCATCCGTTGCTGTTGCAACAATCGGCCAAGGACACTCTACACTGACTGCCAACTACGGCAGCGTGACCTTAGTCAAGCTCACCTAATGGCTTTAGTTAGTCCCACGCCAATCCTTCACGTCGGCAAGTCTGGCGGGATGGATTACTCGACTCCGCCACACCTGCTTGATGAGCAAAAGTGGCGGTTGCTGAGGAACGTCCGTCAGAGTTGGTCGTTGGAACAAGTTCCGCGACTTCTTGAACTAGTCTCCGTGGGCTCTACTTCGGTGCAAAACCTGGCCGCTGTGTCAGGCGTAACGTCGAATAGGGGTCTGTGGTTGGCGTGGGGCTCTTATTATCTATACCAGCTAACTTCGGCTAGCGCTACGGTTATAGACACAAACGTTGGCAACCCCTGGGGCAAGCTGTCGTTGTGGAAGCACAACAACGTCATCTTCTATTGTAGTAATTCGCAGCCGAAGTACACTGATGGCGGGCAAGCGTACAACGTCTGGCACGACCGCTCGTGCTTCACGAAGCATAACACTACGTTGGCGATTGGCGATGGTGCGTTTGCAAAGGAGCCGTTCTACACAGGGGATACGTTTGTGGGCGACCTTGGTCAGACGTTCACTTGGACGACTGGGGAGCAATACCGTGTCTACCTCACAAACGCCAGACTCTTCCAGCCGCTAACGTCCATTAAGGTCGAGCGGACGTGGTGTGATGAAGAGGTTCCTCCGGTGTCTAGCGTCATGACGTTGACAGGCACTGTTCTTGAGACGCAGCTTGACTACTGTGTGGTGGAGGCGACTAACACCGTTGCGGGTGTGCCCAACTACGGGCCACAGCTTGCGCAGACGGTGAGTGCTGATCCGCCTTGGCTCACAACTGCAACGGATGTGCCAACGGTGCCCGCTGGACGCTATTGCGCAGTGTTCTTCGACCACCTTGTGGTTGTCGGGCTGACCAACGATCCAAACAGCATCGCTTGGAGCGATGTTAACAACTACTCAGACTTCATACCTCGTAGTGATAACGAAGCTGACTTCTACGTCTGCACAGAACATCAACGTTCAGACGACTTTGCGAGCGGCGTGACTGGTGTGCAGATGATGGGAGACAGTCTGTTGATCTTCACGCCAAGCTGTGTGTATCAGATGACCTACACTGGCTTGCCAAGGGTGATGCATGTTAGGCCGTTGATCAAAGATGTGGGAAATGGGTTGCCGCATGCCACGGCTGGTCTTGCGGATAGTGTGGTGTGGTTCGACATTCACCACGGCAGCTTCTTTCAGTTCAGCCAAACGGAGGGGTTGCAAAACATCGGCGGGCCAATTACAGAGTGGTTTGTAGCCGAGTTGTCAACAGACCCAGCAGAAGCACAGGAGGTCTTCTCCTTTGTTGATCGAGAGTCTAGCGAGGTGGGTTGGCAGTTCATTGCAGATGATGGTGGGTGGAAGGCTGTGGTGTACAACTATAGCAACAAAACTTGGTCGACTCGAACCGCTCCTGTGCCGTTGCACAGCTATAGCTTACTACCAGAGCGTGCTCTGAGTTGCTCAGAGTTGACAGCGCCGTTGTCGTCTTATCTTGATACGTTTGCGGTATGGGATGCGTCTGAGGAACCTGCGTTTAAGGCGCAAGGTGGGGCAAGCACAGTGTACACGACTACGTTTTCTGGCTCCCCAGTGATGCATGATAGTGTGTTGATGGAGACTGGAGATTTGCTCTACGGCACGTTGGAGGGAGTGAAAGAAGTCAGTCGCATAATGCTTGCAGCCGCTGGGACGTTCACGGGGATTAAAGTGGAGGTTAGCGCACGGAATGCTATCAGCGACGCTGTGACGTATGTGAATTGTGGAACATGGACTCCAACGACAACCGAGAAAGCTCTAACGTTTCCTGCACAAGCTGGGAGAGTGCTTCGCTACCGGTTCACCCCTCAAGGGGATGTGAAGAACTTCGTGTTTTATGGGTATGAAGACAACGTTGTACAGACAAGGTCAAGGCGATAGACAGCCGTATACGCTGCACTTGCTCAAGAGTCTAGACGACTTTATGGAGCACGTGGACTTTATTCGTGAGGGATACGAGTCGCTAGAGGAACTCGTTCGTGTCTCATGGGAGATATTCGCCTCGCAGGTGTTGCAAGTGCTAAAGCGTGACGATGGGATGTTTGGTGTCTTCCTCTCGAAGAACGGCAAGCCGTTGGGGTATGTGATGGTGGTGGACGATACCGCTGACCAGCGGGAGAGGGTTGCGTTGATCTATGCGGCGTACAGCAATGGGAAGTACCTTGGAGCGGCTGATGAGGCTGTGAGGTATGCGGAAGAGTGGGCGACTGCGAAGGGGTTCAACATTCTACGTGCGTCAAGTCGGCGTATGAATGGGGCGGCAATGAAACTGTTCAAAAAGAAGCTGCAATTCAGACCAGCTTTTATAGTATTTGAGAAAGGATTGTAATGGATTGGATTGACTTCAAAGAACAAGCGGAGGATGTCGTTGCCGCAACAAAGGCGGAGTGGCCTGGGTGTGAGGGCGTGATGTGCGGTGGTGGGGGAGGGAGTAGTGGAGCGTTCACACGAACAGGCACTGGGTTGCACGAGCGGTATCATAGCGTGCCAGATGCGATTAACAGTCTGATCACGCAGAATGCTGCTAACGCCGGGACGGACCCGAACCTTGCCGCACAGCAGTCAACGCTCTTTGGCGATCTGATGGGTGCGACTCCGCAGACGCAGCCAGGGTATAGCAATCTGACCACTCTCGCTGGTTCTGATCCAACGTCATACGACGGGAAGTCCACACTCCAAGCGGTTGCGAGACGTGATCCATACGATGGTGCGTACGCTACGCAGACGGAGGCGGCGTATCGGCAGAGAGCTGGTGATGCTATGGCGATGGCCGAGAGTGGACCTGCTGCGGTACGTGGAGGTGGTGCACGGAGTGGGATTGCACAGTCACAGTTGGCGGAGCGACTTGCAGCGGGACGTGGTGCAGAGATTCGTTCAGCGCAGCAGCAAGACGTTGGGAACGTCATGCAAGCTGCTGGTGGTATGGCAGGCGTTGAGGGTCAACGGACTGGGAATGTGTTGCAAGCGATTAGTGGGTTGCTGGGCATCACGGACAGCGTGGGGAATCGAGGGCTCGCAGCTGGTAAGCAGCTTGACTTTAACAAGCTGAACAACCTGCAACTGTTGCAGCTTGCGTCAACGCTGCAAGGCTCAACGGTCGACAAGCAAACCGACAACTTCGCTGGAAGCGGCGATCAGAGTGGATGGCAAGGCGGTGTGAGCTGTTGCTTTATCTTCCTGCAAGCGTTGAACGGAGAGTTGCCGTGGTACATCAACATGGCACGCAGAGACTTCTACACGCCAGTCCGTAGACGGGGTTATAAGTGGATGAGCACGTGGCTCGTCCCCGCCATGAAGCGGTTTGCTTGGGTGCAAGCAGCGGTAAACACCGTGCTCATCAAGCCATTCCTACGGTATGGCGCATACATTTACGGAGACAAAAACAGCAAGCGGTCGAGTGCCTTGTATGCACCGTACTGCAAACTTTGGCTCGCTCTGTGGGGTGGGCTAGGGAGGGTTGTGTAACATGGCATATCCTGGACTTCCGAACTTTGGGTATGGGCTGCGGTTGACGCCGCAAGACGCTGGAATAATTCTTGGCAAACTTGGTTTGAAGAATCCGTACAGTGAAATGGCAGACGCTGAGTTTGAGCAGGTGCAAGCGCAGACGGGTGCGGTGACGAGGAATGCAGACACTGCTGCAAAGGTGCAGGATTCAACGGCGAGGTATCAGCAAGGGCAGTTGGGCGTGGCGGAGCGGGGAGCGACAACCGCTGAGGCGAGTCAGTCACAGTTGGCAGACTATTACAAGAATCAGAACTTGCAAGGTGCTGCACAGCTACTTTCCTACCCCCCGTACTACGATGCGACGACTGGTCAGTATTCGCCGATTGCGCAACAGATTGCACAGATGGCGGGGATTGACCTCAACACGTTGCAGCAAAACGCTGGGCGGCAAAATGGTATTGCTGGCCTTGGTGATGCTGTGAATACACAGCTTGGTGCGAAAGCGGATGCGGATAAGAACCGGACTAACGATGCAGGTGGGTTCTTGTCGAGCCTCTTGTACGGAATTAGCGACATGTTCAAAGGCGGGCAGCAGGGACCGCAAGCTCCAACGCAAGGACCGCCTACGGCGCAGGGTGTACCTCCTACCACAATCCCAACTCAGGCTCCAGACTTCGCAACTAGCGTGCAAAACAAAATCTCAACTGGAGGACCAGACGCTGTGCAAGCAATTCTAGACGCCTTGCTTCCGCGGTGGGACGACCCTTCATCGCCGTATTTTAACCAAGGCAACAGAAGGTTGCAGCCTGACAGACTCAAGGATACAAAACTAGGCACAATGCCTTACACTCCTGGGAGGACACGATAATGGGTGCTGCAATGGGAACAATGGCACTGCAAGCTTTGATGAAGGGTGTGCAGAAGGGCTCAGAATCACAGGCCGCTTTCATGGACCTAGCTCCGCAGGGAGTTGGACAGGTGGGAGACGTTAACGCACAGGGGATTGACCCCACTAACGCAGGCTCACAGCAGAGTAACATCTTTGGTGGGACGCAAGGTGGTGGCGGGGATTTGCTTGGTGCAGCCACAGGTACTGCCGGCGGAAGCGGACTGACGTTAGGTGGCTTGGAAGCTGGTCAAGGTGGACCGTTCAACTCACCGCAACAAGGCGGTGGTCTCTTTAACGACCTTGCAACTGGACTTAAAGCTGGCGTAACTGGCGACGAGACACAAGGACTAGCACAAGGTTTGGGCGCACAAGCTGGGCAGTCTGCACTAACACCTCAGCCTCTCCAACTCCCTCAAGCTCCTGATATGGGCCAAGGTGTGCAGATGCAGAATCTTGGCACCAACATGGCCATGCCGTCCTCCGCGCAGAGTCCGAACGGTATTGACCCTCGGATGCTACAAGCGATGATGAGCTTCTTCCAATAGAACTATTCCAACGATTGGAATTGTATGCCTGAGCAAATTGAACACATTCCGTACAGCCAGATTGTTGATCTGCATAGTACGCTGGCTAGGGGTAATCCCCAGCTTGGAGAGTTGTCACTAGGGGAGTTTAGTCAACTAGCGCAGCAAGCGACTGGGAAGGACTTCAGTGCGGGTGCGAATGACAACTGGTTGAAAAAGGGTGCGCACTATGTGGGCAAGGCGTCTAAGTGGTTGGGGGGTAACCAGTTAGGTGCGTTCGCGGAAGTGGCAACCAAGGCTGCTGGGTTTCCTGAGTATGGAACATATGCTAGAGAAATGGGCGAGCAGTTGCCTATCGGCATGGTTGAGATGCTGCCGCAGTTCCGTGCGTTCCAAGGGGTTAACGCACTGGCCAGGACGGCTGGGTTGGTGTCTGCAGGAGCGAGGACGTACAAAGACACGGATAGTCCTCTAGCGGGAGTGGTGGGTGCGGGAGCGTTAGCCGCACTGCCACGGATGGTGAGTAAAGGTGAGAAGTGGGCGATGAAGCCTATCCAGAAGTTGTTCTGGGAGAAAGCTGCGTTGGGTCCGACGGCGAAGGGGGTTGCGAGCATCACTCGACCAGAAGTGGTAACACCGTTTCTCAAGGTCATGGAGCGGGGTGCTGAGTTTGCGGGTAGGAATGTCGGCGCTGCGGTTAATCAGGAGCTTGCGATTCAGGGGACTAGCGTGGCTGCTGGTGGTGGGTTGGTGCCGTTCGACGATCCGCAGCATATGTTTGAGTTGATTGGTGGGCAGCTACCGTTTGCTGCGATTGAGGCGTTGGGTGTGATCCGGCCTAGGTTCAGAGGCGAGCCGGGGAGCAACGCGAGAGCGAGAGCGGGAGCAGCTAACGCACAGGCGGTGAAGGAACGGAGTGCGTATATTGACACTGCGAACAAGGCGTTGGAGACAAGCATTGCGCAGCAGACGCCGGGAGTGAATGACGTTCTGTCTAGCTTGAAGGGGCAGGAACAACGAGATGCAATCTCGTCGTCCAAACGGATGCGTGGGAGGGTGCTGAGTGAAATGCACGAGGCGTATACGGATGGCAGGCCGCTTGACACCACGAAGCTGTTTGAGGGTGCGAGTGATTTGGATAAGCGGATGCTGTCGCTGGTGATGGACGACATGACGAACCGTCCAGAGGGTGACGGGTTCTTCAAGCCGAATGCGGATGGCACGTTTGAGGTGGTGAAGCAGTTGGATGTACAGAGGGTGTTGGATCAACGGTTGGCGGAGACGCCGGAAGCTGTGCAGAAGGCAACGGCGTTGTACCGCGAGAGTCCCGAAGGTGGGAGAGACTTGCCTGCTGTGAAACGGAGTTTCCTTGCGGATGTGTTTGGCGTGGAGCAGACGACGCTGGAGCATCCTGCGAGAGTGGTGCAGATTTTAACTGGAGGAGACACGGTGACACAGCAGGAGAGGGCATACGACCGCCTGTATTTGCAACAGTACTGGAAGCCCGGCGATTCGCAAGTTGTTGCGTTGTATCCTCAGCCGTTTGATGTGCCTAGTAGGCCGAGACTGAGTCTTGGGCAGGTGGCTGACGCGAAGACGGCTAAGCAGTATATTCTCGAGAGATATGTTGAGCGAGCGAGAGCAACTACTAAGGCGAAGGAGAGCGTGGGGACGTTGGCGCAGATGCGTCACATGGTGTTTGGGGATGGGCTGTATCTGCAAGGAGAAGCTGGGCCAGTTACGTTCGCGAAGGCAGCGGGTGGCGCAGAGCAAGTACTCATTGGAGGTAAGGGCACAGATTGGGTTAGAACAAGAAGCAAAGATGCGACTGGGACCGAGCAAACCAGCTTCAGCCAAGTAGGGGAGTTGGAGGTCAAGACGTTGCCGGAGAAGGTGGTGGTGACGAAGGAGACGTTGACGGAGAGTGCGCAGAAGGTGCTTGCCAAGCACGTAGAGATTGAGAAGAACGCCCGGCTTACGTTTGACGAAGAGACTCAAGCGGTGCTGCGCAAGATGAAGATGGGGTTGAAGGACATCTATGCGCAAACGGCTATGGACCAGCCGAGTGGGGTGGAGTATGATCTATTTGTGGCTGAGCCTGGGATGTCTCCTGCGGAGAAGAAGACTGCTGCTGTGTCGAAGTTGCTGGGGCTGATGCCAGACAGCAGGAGACGTCAGCAGGTCGAAGCGTGGCTGAAGCACGAGAAGGGCGATGCTGCGAGGTTGTCTACGCCTGATGAGATTGTGCTGTTGGAGGGTGAGTCGCAACAGTTGCGGGCGAAGATTGACTCGTTTGGCACGCAGAAGATGCAGAGGTTGGCGGAGGCTGCGGACGTTGAGCACGTTGCGAGGTTGGAAGCGTTGGCGAGCGTGTTGCACCAGGAGAGTGGGTATTCGGGCGGGACTGCTGCGGACAAATACGCCACGATTATGGCACAACGGACGCAGTTGTTGTCTGACATTGTGCACTCGCAAGACTCTGCTGCTGTACGTGCGATCATTCAAGGGTGGAATCGGGAGCCGAGACTGGTGCCGGCGGGAGAAGCCAAGGGCGCACGGATCACGGCCGAAGGTGAGCGTGCGTTGTTTGACCGCTTACAGGTGTTTGCGAGTGATCCCCAGTTCGCTCCACACTTTGCTGGGCTGAACAGAGCGTTGTATGCGGTGGTGGAGAGGGGTGGAAGGGTTGATCCGTTGGCGGACGTGGTGAGCAACGTGGGGCTGTATCAACTGTTTGAAGAGGGCACGGAGTTGATGCAAGGGTCTGTGGACGTTGCGAGTGGAAAGAACACTCCCGCTGCTCGTCGGTGGCGGGAAGCGCAAGAGGCGCTGGTGACGAGAGCCGATCCTGGACTCCGACCAGACAATCCTGAAGCTGTGATGCGGCAGGGGTTGAAGCACAAGGGTGCAAAGGTGGGCAAGAAGTCGCACGATGCGATTGATCGTAGCACGTCGTTAGATGATCTGACGAATGCGTTGGAGGTCGAGGTGTCGAGGAATCCTGCACTGTTCGACGTCACGCAAACAGATATTCCTGAGCTGTTTGACGCTGCGGTTGAAGCACACGTGGATCAGGCGTTGCAAGAGCGGTTGGCTGCTAAGGTGCATGGGGATACGTCTGTGCCTATGGGTGAGGGTGCAGAGGTTACTCGGCAGGTGCTCGAGGCGTTGGGGTCGTTGAAGTTTGAGGCGGGGCAACTGAAGAAGCTGAAGCTGGTCAACATTGTGTTTGACCGGCGGAGTGGGAGAGTCGATTGGGAGCGCACGGGGAGAGTGGATGCGATTGAACGTGAGAGGGCAAAGACTGGTGGAAGTGGTATGCCGTTGCACGAGGCGATGGCGAATACGCGAGACATTCTGATCAACTCTGGCCGGTATCAGCTTGACGTAATGATCGACTCTGCTGGGCGACTTGTGGTGCGTACATCTGCCAAGCGTGGTGGGAGTATCACGAGGGCGAAGGAAGCAGTGTTGGAGAAGGTGGGCATGATGACGGATGCGGTGAAGGGGATGCGGGAGACGTTCATGGGGAACATCACGCAGGAGAACGTTGCTAAGTATCCGCACTCGAAGGTTGGGGACCATGTGCAAGATGGGATGTTGGAGAACGCGAGAGCGGAGTACCCTGATGCCGGGGAGGTTACGCTTGAAGCGTTGGTCCAGAAGATGGTGAGCGTTGAGGAGTTTAAGTACAACGCTGCGGTGGACAAGTTGTTTAACGTTTGGGCGCAAGACCGTGGAGAGCGGAGTAGCCTCGTGACGAGGGTGTTGCGGGCAGGCATGGGTGAGGTGTGGGCGAATAGACCACAGCAAGCTGCGAGAGCGACTCCGGGGCGGAGTGTGACGAGGGAGGGGAACCTCGTTGCGCAGAAGGTGTATCTGTCTAAGCTGCGAGGAGATGAGACTCCACAAGCGTTTCAAGCTGCTGTGAGGGACATGACGTTCAGGCAGTTTGAGTCGCTGGGGTATGGTCATGCGCAAGCGACGTTGTATGCAGATACTGCAACTCGCATCGTTGCAGCGTATAAGGATGTGCCGAAGGGTGCAAAGCTGGCGGTTGCTGACGCTGAGACGTTCATGGGTCAGGCTGCTGTGGTGAGGGAAGCTACGCCGGTGGTCGCACTGCTTGCCGCGAATAGTGGGTTGTTCAATGGGTTGTCTGAAGCGGGACAGCAGGCATTTCTGTTCAACTGGTTGGTCGGCCACGAGTCAACGCATATCTTGACGAAGAAGCAATTCTTTGGAGAGCTTCCGACTGCGCAACAACAAGCGATGACAACTCTCATGCGGAATGTGGAGAGTATGAGTGGCTTGGAACGTGTTGCAGTGATAGACTCTATGTTCGAAGCTGTGATTCCTGCACAGTATCGCGAATCGTTTGCTCCGTTGGTGTATGATCGCGCACAGCACAGCACAGACAACTGGGAGTTCGTGTCAGACGTTGCTGCGCTGAAGGTGATGGGATTGGTGAGTCCGGCGGAGAGTAAGTTGATGTTCACTGGTAGCAAGGCACGTCATATGCGGTTTGCTCATGGACCAGACTACCTAGCGCATTTTGATCGTGCGTTGTATGCGACTATGAAGGACTTCACCATGGTGCTGAAGGATGTTGCTGGGAAGTATCCAGAGGTGCAGAAGCTGGCTGTGCACGCAGAGAGCTTGAACACGCAGTTGGACGCTGCGCTTGCAGAGCGTGCGGAGATTGATGCAGTGGGGCAGCAGATGTCGAAGCTGGCGAGCGAGAGTGCCACGGAGTATGCGAAGCTGGTTGGGGAGGGGCAGGCAGACTTTATGGTGGGGGACGTTACAAGGTTTGCTCCCGAGACTGACTCCACGTTTAACGCTGTGAGTTACGCCAAGCGGTTCATGGGGAGAGACAACGCAGCGACGGTGGAGAAGTACTTTGGTGTTTCGCCGGGGTGGCTGGAGCGGACGTTCGCCCTCCCTGCGTTCCTCGCTAAGCGGTATCCGCACCTCCGTGATAGCATCGACGCAGTGTTTCGCTTCCGTCCGATTGCGAATCAAGGTGCGCACTACATGGCACTCCCCATGTTGAGGGAGAGTAAGATATTTGGTGCGCTGAAGATTGGTGATAAGCTGGATACGAAGACAACGGGGTTGAAGACGCTGACGAGCAATCGGAAGGTGCATGACGCTGCGGTGATGGTTGCGCTGCTGAAGCAAGGGGTGTTTGAAGCGGATGGCACTATGTCTCAGCCCGGCAGAGTGTTGAGTGACACGGAGATTCGCGACATTGCACGGCGTGAGGGTGTGACTAAGCCTGAGCACCAGCAAGCAGTGATTGACTTCCACCGGAATGTGGAAATGGTTGTGCCACGTATGCGTGAGTGGATGCTGAAGTCTATGCGGGACGTTGGCGGAGTGTCGATTGCCGAGCGGTTGATGAACAGTGATCCTACGCTTACAGCGAAGGCTGCGGAGCAACAAGGGAATGCGTTGTTCCAGACTGTGTGGGCAGCGTCGCATGGAGACGTGGGTGCACAACTGCTTCTTGCTAACGACCCACGGACAGGCGTGGTGCAGCAAGCGACAGACTTCGCCAACCGGCTCAAGGCGTTTGAGGAGCGAACGGATGGTGCTGATTGGTTCATGCCTGAGATTCGACTCGGAGACAATATGGTGGTCTGGCTTGACGCGAGGTCGAAGAAGCACGGGTCCGCTGGATTCAAGACGAGACAGGAGGCGATTGCCAAGATTCAACAGTTGGAAGCTGATCCGCACGTCTCCAACATCCGCTCGTGGAACAAGTGGGAGAAGGGTGGAGACTACAGCGGGATGAACCCTGCGCTGATGTCGATGATTAAGAACATCGAAGCAGCGTCGTTGCTGAAGCAGCAAGTGGTTGAGGGGTGGAGTGGGGCTGAGATCAATGCGTTTGGGTATACGCCGTTGGAAGCCACCCTCCGACAAGTTGAGGATAAGGGAGCGGAGAGGTTCCTGCGGGAGAGGAAGCATACGCCAGGGCGAGAAGAGGTTGACATGGTGAAGGGATTCCTCACGCACATCACGTCGATGGCCAACGGTCTTGCGAAGGAGATGACCAAGAAGCGAGTGGGGTTGGCGCTGAACGATCCTGCGATTAGAAACAATCTGACGAGCCGCAACTACGCACGAGACCATTTCAATGCGGTTGTGAATCCGGGTGGTAGGGAGTGGAGTGGGGTGAAGAAGTTGAACTTCGCATACTTCATGGGAGCCAACCTATCGTCGATGCTTATTGAGCCTACGCAGGCGCTTGTGGCGTTAGCGCCTACGCTGACGAGAGACACGGGGAATGCTACGGCGAGCGTGCTTTCCGTCGGTAAGGCTGTGGCGATGCTTGGGAAGTTTGCTACTAAGAAGGGGAGTCTCGTGGACAATCTGCGCAAGGTCGACATCGACATGGCAGACGCTCTAGATTGGGCTGTGGCAAATCAGCTGATCGACTTTGGCACCATGCAAGAGTTCCAGATGGCGACAGACGATTCGCTGTTGCAGTTGAACTCGTTGATGCACGGTGGCTCCGTGGCGGAGAAGAGCGGAAGAGTGACGATGGCTGCGTTCAACAGCTATGTGGATTTCACTCGGACGGTGTACAGCCAGGTGCCAAAGCTGAACAACGTTGTAGCGTTCCTCGCAGCGTATGAGTCTGGACGGAAGCATGGAGTGTTGCAAGGCGGGAAGCTGGTGAAGCTGAAAGGCGTTGCTGCGAGAGATTATGCTGCGGACACGGTGCGGAGTACAATGTACGGTGGTGGCGCTGCTGCTCGACCGGGAGCGTTCCACCGCTCTGGGAAGTTTCAAGGTGTGATGGGGCTTGGATATTCGCTGGGGACGTATACGTTCGGCATCCTCTCCCACTTCGCTAAGCTAGGCGCAGAGAGTATTGACCGGAGAGGTTTGCTCACTCCGGTTGAGCGGGCAGCAGCACGCAAGGCGTTAGGGCAGACGATTGCTACGCAAGTGGCGCTCGCGGGTGCGCTTGGGTTGCCGGGCGCTGGGGCTGCGTTGGCGGTGATTGAGCAGGTGTTTCCCGGACTGCAAGCACGCAAGGCGGTTGAAGATGGGTTGGAGCAGTTGTTCAACGAGGACGATGAGCACGCAGGTGGTTTGCTCACGGACTTCGCATTGCGTGGAGCGCCGTACTCGTTCGGCAAGGTTGATTTGAGTAGCCGGTTGGCTATCTCGAACGTCTTGGGAGTGTCAGCGTATGACGGCTTCCGCCTTGCAAACGTAGCTGGACCGACGGGTAGTGTGGTGGAGAATATGGTGAGGGCGACGGGGATGGCGAGCCAGGGGCTGGTGGGGGATGCCGCGGAGACGCTCTTGCCCACAGCGTATAAGAATGTAGTGAAGCTGTGGCGTGATGGGTGGGAGGTGAAGGATGCGTACGGGAGGACGTTGATTCAACCAGACACCAACGAGCTGTTACTCGACGCCATCGGCTTGCGTCCGGCGAGGTTGTCTAGGGCGAGGGAAGCACAGCGACAAATTCGGCGTAGCGAGGAAGCAGCAGGTGATGAACAATCCAGATTCCATCGTGAGTTGGGTCAGCGACTCTTGGAAGGTGACGCTAACGGAGTGCGAGAAGCACTCTTTGAGCGGCAGACGACCACGCGAGGGTACGACGCAAGAGCAGGAGCACAAGCGGTTGCAGAAGCTGCCTTGTCTCTCGCGTTACCTTACGACCCAGCACGAGTTGGAGCAAGCTCTAATGCAAGTGAACGACAGCGGCTTGCACTGAGAGGTGGGTTTACGCAGACGTCAGAGTTTGACCGCCTAGCGACTAAAAAACGCCTGGAGTCCGCTATCGGAGTTCCAGGCGTCGGGAGGGTGATGCCAGCGCAAATGCGTCAGGCGATGTTAGTGGAGCAGCTTATGGACGGGAATCCGTACATGAGCAGGAGTGAGGCACTAGCGATTGCTAATGGCAGGCCGTATTAAGCAGAGGACTGGAGCAGCGTCTGGTTCATGCGACTCCCAGTCCTCTGCATTCTCGCAGTGGAAAACGGTGTGGTAGCCGTCACCAAGGAGATCGGAACCGCAGTTAGGGCAAGAGTAGAAGGTTGCTGTCATTCCTTGCTCTTCTTTATGTAGTTAAGGTTGAACAACAGTAGCACGAACCACAGCGATACTAACCAGCACCCAAGTACTGTGCAGATTAGTGTGATGCAGTTCTCAACAATCATCCAACGATAAAACTGTGCTGTGTCTTTGTTTACTATCATGCCGGTGGAGTCTGAGTTGTTAGGTAGTTCGTCCCATCCTTCGCACCACGGAACAGTTGCTTCGTGGTGGTGAGGTGGTTGATGACTTGATACAGCTCGCCTGCATTCGCATCTTTCCACAACGCTGCCATAGCGTCCCGCTCCCGTATCATACCGCGGTTGGCGTTGACGAGAGCAAGGAGTCGGGTGCCAACGTCTGCAAGTTGGTTGCGTCCCATGCTGTGGAACACTCCAGGAAGAGCGTCAATCACAGTGTCGACCATAGACTTAGCTAACTCAAACGCTTCGATGGTCATGATGAGGTCTGAGCCTTTCGCACAGACAAGCAGCATGGCCACCTTGAGAATTTGAATGAACTTCGTGCGGTCGAAAGGTCCGACGTCTGGGTCGGAGCTGATCACTCGCTCCATGTACCACTTCTCGTAGTGACGCTTAGCGTCTGGGTGCCAAGTGAATGCACCGTAGAGCTTAGTGAGTTTGAACGCTTGCGCCTTGCAAGCGTCGTATGCGGTGCGCATCTCCTCCGTAATCTCAGGGAATGGGACACGACGGTCGTCGTTGTAGTCCTCGAGAACGAATACGCAACGGCGGGAGAAGCCTCCCGTGATGATGTCTGTACGCAGGTAGCGGGTGACCCAGCTTGGCGTTGTGCAACCCAAGATCGTGAAGAATGGGTTGACGATCGTCTGGGCGTTGTGCTTGAGCGTGCGCTTGGTGTAGGTCTCGCAGTCGAAGATGGTGACCCATAGGTCAATCATGCGAGCCGGGTCGATTTCGACGAACTGGCTTAGCTCAGTCGCGAAGATCGTGAGTGGGGAGTAGGAGTATGGACCCTCCGGAGTGTTGAGCACCTTCAAGCCGGTGTCCGCGAGCATCTTGACGGTATCTTGAGCGGACTGACAATCTGCAGAGATAAGCGAGTCGTCCACACGAGCGACTAGCTTCTTACCAATGCTCATGGCAGAAGTTTTCTTGTTACCAGGAGGGCCAAGGAGGACGACGTAAAGGTTAGGGTAAACCTTGAAGTAGCCAAGGTCGATCCACACCTTGCGGCTGACGAGCGTAGACAACACTGCGAGCGCAGTCCATGTGTGGTAGTTACGGTTGACCTCGTTGCCAGAGGTGTAGAGGTCGTAGTTAGCGAGGAAGTTACTCATCGTGGTTGCGTAACAATCACCCAAGGCTTGGGCTTGTTAGTGGAGTAGAATAGCAATGTTTTGTCACTACTCTTGTCGTTGAGGTAGGCGTTGAGTTGTGCTCGATGGTAGACGTCAACACCGATGAGCAGTAACTTTGCGTGACGTTGTGCGCGAACAACCGCGGGAAGCGCTAGCGTAGCAAGAAGGGATAGTATTGCAATGACGCACAACAGTTCGAGTAAAGTTAGAGCTTTTCGTGATGTTTTCATCGTTCGTCAGGTGGTACTAGTAAGATGAAGGAACCACCACCAGCTAACAGCACCCAACTAAGCATCATGCCTATGCCGATTGCGTGGTAGCCTTTTGTGGTTAGGATAAATCCACCAAACAGCAAAGCTATGAATAGTAACATCAAAGCTGTTAGTCCTAAGCCTTTCAAGAAGTCTTTGAGTAGAGCTTTCATTCAACCTTGACTTCTTGCGTGAGGTGCACGTCGATGCAGTATGGACATCCGTGTGGCCATAGATGAGACTTCACCACAAGGGTGATGTTGTCCCTACGTCCTAACGAGATTTCCACGTCGTCTGGAAGCTGTTGAATCACGCTGAGTAGCAGCTTCTTGTTGGTGAGAACTGGGCAGTTGTCGTCGATGCGTAGTTCTCGACAGCACTTCTCGCGAGGCGATGTCTGCGTGTCTTGAATAGGGTTTGACTCTCTGTATATATTTCGTAACGGATCTGTATGCGAATCTCCCATGTTTCGTAGAGGTTGAAAATTTGGTGGTTCTCCTATGTGACGTAACGGATCTGGTGGTTCTCCCATTAGATGTCTCCTTCCACTTCGCCCCAAGACGGTCCGAACGTCCCCTCGAAAGGGATCGTTAGCGTCTCAGTGCCTATTGTTATTGGATTGTTGAAGTACTGGCGAAGCTTCACCCTCGCCCAGTCGAGGCGGTCCTTGGGAAACTGCACGTTAAGTGCGTCATGCACTTGGTGCAACGGTTCCATGATGAGACTGCCGTCGGCGTTTCGATTCTCCGGGTCGTTCCACAGCGCGAGAGCAGCCATGTTTGTGAGGTAGGTAGTGTTCTGCTGAGGTTCCTCCGCAAGATACGCGCGAAGGGTGTTCTGATCGTTGCGACGCCCGTAGAAGCGGCGAGTGTGACCGCTTGCGCATTCGCACACACCAGTCTCGACGAGTCTCCGATTGCAATCTCTGTGCCACATCCCGATGCCGGGATAGCGTCCGAGGAAGAGCTTGAGTAGCTTGCCGCAGATGTGCGGCTCGACGTAGATAGGCTCGTTGCCAAACTTGAAAGAGAGCTTCAAGATGGTGTCGGAGACTGTGTTCTCCCCCATGAGGTAGCTACCGCCATGCTGGCCAACCTTCGTCGCGAAGACCAACCAACCGTCAGGTTCAAGCTCGGCCTTCGCCATAGCGTTTAGTTCGGCGCGAGTTAGGCCGCTCACGGTTGCACCGTGGAGGAACATAAGCGCGACGATGTTTTTGGGCTTTGCTCCTGCGGCGTAGTCGTCGAGCATGGTGCGGTCACCGAGAGAAGCGGAGCGAGCGGCTACGGTGTAGCCGTCTGCACCTACAAGGTCGCACGCAGCATACCAGTAGCCACTGTCTGCTCTCCAGAAGTGACGTTGCTTCTTTGTACGGTTCTGCATGTTACCGCCTGTGCCGTGGGCGGTTGCGTAGCTGGAGACACGACCGGTGTCAGTGCCCACCACTGAGTAGCTACACCGCATCCGACCATCGTCGTCGCAGCGGAGCTTGAGGGCTGACTGCTGGTCAACTTTCTGTCGCAAGCGTAGGATGTCATAGAGCCGACGATCCTTTGTCTTGGTGTAGAGGGTGAGAAGGGCGAGAGCGTCCGTGGAGGGCTTGTCTGTTCGCCGTCCTCGCTCCTTCTTATACTGAGGCGGGAAGTTCAACTCATCGTAGAGCAGTTCTTTCATCTGCTTTGGAGAGTCGACGTTGATACCGAAGCCAAGCTCAGACTCTAGAAAGCCCAACTCCGACTTCGTGACGTCTGGCCAACGCTTGAGGATGGTGACGATGCGGAACATACTCGCTTGCCAAGGGGCTTTGACGTTGGGGAGTAGGTCGTTCTCGCTTGTGATGATTGCACGCTTCTTGCAACAGTGGGAGGAGAGCAGGTCAACCACGGTGTCCTTGTCCTTCCCCTCCAGTGAGCGACCAAGGCTGACGTTCACCGCGTGCTGCATCTCACCAATCGCTTCGGTGAGTTCCTTCCCGTGCGCCTTTACCGCCTCGCGGTCGAACAGCGTCCCACGAGTCTGCATATAAAGGAACGGCGTGAGGAGGTCGACGTTCATTCGATAGTGCGTTTCCGCTTTACCCTTCAGTCGAGGGATGATTGCATCGCGACATTCGTATGTGACCGTGCAATCGGTCAAGCAATACTCAAGGTGTTCTAACCCTGTCGCTTTGCGGCCAGCCTTGTAGTAGGGCTGGAGTGTGTAGATGCTGCACTGGAGGTCGAGAGCCTTGGGCAACTCGGGGAATAGTTCCCAGTGCGCTAGCATTGTATCGTCGCGGAGACCGCGAACGTGGCAACGTGCCCACCAGCCGAGCACGAAGGAGTCGTAGAGGTAGTTCTGGAGAATCTTGGGGACGCTCGCGTCCGCAAGCGTCTCCGCGAGGGCGCACCAGATGGTGTATTCCTCATCCAAGGACCAATAGCGTTCTCCGAACGGGATGATGAAGGCGTCGACTGCATTGGTCGCTACGCCTATGCAGGTGATGTTGCCTACACCGCCTTCGATGTCAATGGAGATTTCGAGGCGCTCTTGGCGAATGCGTGCAAGCTGGCTAACGATGTAGCCGACGGTCGGTTGCACCTCGTACCTCCGCTCGATGATAGGGAGCACAGACGTTTGCGCCTGCTTCGCTGCACGAGCGACGTCAAACTTGAATAGCGGCAAGTCGCCGTAGCTACGTAGAATCGCTGCGGGGTGGAGAGAGGCGACAACCTTTGGCGCGAAGGGGTAGAATCCTGGCACCACGCTTCCGCGGTAGTTGCTGATCTTCAGCGGCCAGTCGTGACCGCGACGGTTAGGTGGGGCAACGTTGCCCTGCGTGAGTAGGTGGAATGCGGCATTCCCGCACGCCAGCACTACGTTCGGCTTGACCGTCTCGAGTTCTGCCAACGCTGTGGCGACGCCAAGCTGTACCTCAGGGTCGCTCCACTCAAAGCGATTGAAGTCGTTTGAGAGTGGGCGGTGTTGGCTGACGTTGAGGATCGAGACCTCGTTACGGCTAATGCCGTTGCTTCCGAGAACGGAGAAGAGGAGTTGACCAGCGAAGCCGACGAACGGTCTGCCTTGTTCTTCTTCTGTCTTGCCGGGAGCTTCGCCCATCACGGCGAGCTTGCATGGTTTAATTTCGTTGGGAGTCATGAGCGTATCTTTGCGCAATGTATTTAACTGTATCTATTGCTTTCTTGTCTGTGCGCTGCGTTTTCTTAAAGTAGTCTAAGCAATATTTTACACGTTGTGCCAACCCACTCTTTGTTTGTTCAACTAAAGCAATTAACTTATCGCCCTCGCAAAACGCTGTTACTTTAACTAGCTGTTTCATACCTTCTTCCCGTGGTAGTGGTAACAGTCTACGTTATCCGTTGACAACGGAAGCTCAATCTTATCGCTTCCGCTGATACCTAAGCGCAAGCGTCGGCCTGCGTGACATCTGCTGTGGTTAGCCTCCCGGTCCATGCACTGTTGACAGACCGGGCCAGTGTTGTCGATTCTTGTCGCCTCACTGCCGCAAGGGCAATGTTGAACAGCGCCGACATAGCGTTTGTGTGTGCTCATGTGCGGTCTTTCGCTTGCTGTCGTTTCGCCCATGCGACGCCTGCAATCCAACCGGCGGCATGTCCGCGCATAACATCACATTGCACGAGGTGATGCGCACCTTCTTCAGCCAGTTTGCGCTGGAGTAGTTCAGCACTTTGCCACTGCGCCTTCTGCTGTTTGCCTGCTCGATGGATGTTCATGGCTGGCCTTTCTTGTTCGGTGCTTTTGGCATTGGCATCCAGTGTGTGACGGGATAGTCGGGGTGAACCAGCCATTCCCCACATGGAAGGAATTGGCAGACCCACCCGTTAGGTCGGCATTGTCTGGATACCAGATACTCACCCGGCTCCTCTGGCAGCCAGTCATTGCAGTCAATCCACGCCGAACCAGCCGGCGCAGCCAATGACGCCTTGGCGTCGCAGGTTTCGTTGGTGGTTTCACTCATCAGGCGTCAACCTTTCACACAACGTTTCCAACATATCTTCAAAGTCCCCGCCAACGTCAGCGGGCTCGATAGGCGTGAGGAGGTTCTTGTGACGAACCCATACGCCTGTGATTGAGTAGTCAAAGTCGTCGATCTCGACGACGTAACGCTTGCCGGAGTAGTTAATGTTGAGTCGGATTGGAGACATAGGAAGGGGAGTAGTGCTCGCCCGATGGACCGCAGTCACCGCCGAAGGAGCGTTCTAGACAACATTCGGTTTCGATAAACGCACCGTCGACTGGGTCTTGGGCGCGAGTGCGTTTGCACGTGGGAGGTACAGCTTGGTGCACTTCGTGGAAGTGCTTACAGTCTTTACAGAATTTCATGCTAGGTGTTGCTGCAACGCAGCGATATGAGTTTCATCCATTTCAACCATGATAGCGTCGTAGTGGGAGTCGACGCACGCCAACGGTATGCTGCCGCAACCGCCATAAGGGTCGACGACAGTCGAGCCCGGCACAGCGATACCGGAAAGCACCCATTTGTGCAAATCCAACGGTTTGAAGAAGGGGTTGGTGATCCAGTCGGGCTTGTCATTCCCGCAGGTGTAGACGCTCTTGCTCTGCGCACTGATGAGCATGGTCTTGGGAGTGCGAGCGACGAGGCACGCTTCCGCAGACTTGGTCCAGTTGTAACTCGCTGCCATGTTCTGGCACATGGAGGTTTTGTTCCAGACCAGCGGCCAACGCTGAACTGCGAGGCCAGCTGCTTCACAGCAGTCTGCCAGCCACCGAAAGTTCCAGAAGTCGCACCAGAGTGCGAGAAACCCCGCACCAGGACGCAGCTTCTGCGCAGCTAAGTCGATGAAGGCAGCGAGTTCGGTGGTATTGGAGGTGACGTCGTGCGTAGCCTTGACGTCTTCCACTCCCATTCCCCCACCGCTCTGCTGGATGTTACCCATCTCGATGGCGTATGGTGGGTCGGTGTAGATGCAAGACAGACTACCGTCCGCTTGCGTGAGCAGCCACTCGCAGGCTTTCCCATGCACGATGTCAAGCTTGCGCTTGGGTCGAGCGAGAGTTGCGTCGAACGCAACCTCAGCAACCGTCGCCGGAGCACTAACACTACTCCCTTCCGGCCTAGCGGTTTGGATGATAGTCGCCTCTGCCTTACGTGCAGCACGTCGAGCGAGCACTTTCAGTGCGTCAACAATGCCTTCGGCTGACGCAACCTCCTTGTCGTTCAAGCGCAGGTGCTTTGCGACCAGTAGAGCGTTGTACACGCTGCTCTTGCTCACTCCCATCATTTCACCAGTGAGCAGCGGCAACCACTTCTCCGCCTTCCGCTCAGCTTTCGCTACGCAGACGGTGTGGATGCGTTCAAGCGCAACAACCTCTTCCTGCCATGTGAGCGACTTCCGGCGAACGTTCTCTTCCAACTCAAGGAGGTCGAGTTCCTCTGGCTTGATGTCAGAGTCGAGAACGGCCATGACGTTGCAGCCAATCTGTGCGCAAGCTGCGCACCGCCGACCGCCTGCGACTAACCGGTAGCGTCCGTCCTCTTCGAGGTGCACGAGGATGGGTTGGAGTTGTCCAAGCTGCGCAATAGAGTCTGCGAGCTTGCTGATGTCACCAAGGTCTTGGCGCTGACGATCAGGTTGGTATATCGTCTTGGGGTCTAGGAAGAGGAGAGACTGAGAAGGGGTGATCATGGTTCAGTGTGATCTTTGAGTTCAAGAAGGAGGGTGCGAAGCGTGAGGTAGTAGTTCTCAGACTCCATTTCTTCCGTGCCGTTTTCGATGAGCAGGTACGCAAGGTCGTGGGTGGAGATGCTAGGGCAGATGTCACAGAGCTTAGGTTTTTGTGTTTCCATACTATTCCAATGATTGGAAAAGTGAGAGGGAAGGATTGGACTCTCCCTCTCACCCTTCGGATGGTTAGTTCACCCTCGAGAGCCGACGGATGCGGGCTTGCGTGCCGTACTGTTCGCTCTCTTCCACATTCCACTCGACCATCACTTGGCAGTCGAGGTATTGCTCCAGCGGCATGAACGCTCCATCAGCGGAGCCGGTGACTGCCAGCTTGAAGCGGGCAAGGTCGCGAGCGACGTTGTGGGAGAGGTCTTCGCCTGTGCGTGAGGTGCGTTCGAGCACAATCTGGTCGCCTCGTGTGTATCCTGCGGCAACCTCAACGTCCTTGTTGTGAGCAGGGCAGGCTTCCAGCGTCTTGACCTCGTAAGAGATCATCGGTTTGCCAGAAGACGATTGCCGTTGCTCAATCTTGGAGATGACCGCCAGCGTCTTCGCTCCCCGCTTGGGGAGAGTAGGTGTGAGGTCAACGTTGCCAAGGTCGTTCTGCAGGATGTCTAGTGCGTTACTCATACTGTTGTGTTTGCGTTTGTGTTTGTCTGTTGATCCGTCCGGCTACACGCCGTCCGGGAGAGTCGTGTCAAGAGGATGTCGGATTGCCTTGAAGATCGGTTGACGAGGTTTGTCCTTCGCTCCGAACACTTGGTGTTTGAAGGTCACGCTGTGACCGATGGTGCTCTCGCGAGCGTGCCAGAACGCCTCCCGCTGGGAGGTGGTGAAGCCACCGCCGAGGTGGAATGTGGTGCCGTCGGGGAGACGGACGATGAAACCGCCGAGAAGGTCGTCGGTGTGCTTGCCCGCTTGAGCAGAGCTACGCTTGGAAAGCCCAAGTTCGTTCTGCTCTTGCGGGTTGAGGTTGCGTTCTAGGGGGTAGAACCCCTCGATAACGCCTTCGGAGTCGGCGTAGGGTTTGACGGCGAGTAGCTCTTGTGAGCGAGGGGTTGAGCGTCCGCATTTGTATGGGGAGTCTGAGCGGATGATTGCACCTTCGCCGGTGGTACAAAAGGAGTTGACTGCATGTGCAAGTTCACCTACAGTGCGAAAGTCGTAGGTAGGAGCGATAGTGTGTGTGATGAGCTGCTGTTTTGTAGCAGCCATGCGTATGGATATGCCGCCAAAGCGAGTCGCAAACGGTGCATCGTAGAAGCAATCGAAGACGACGTAAGAGATGCCAGAGTGTGGCAGCTTATCCACCGTCATGCAGAAGCTCTGAGCGTCTAGGAAACCGTGCGTGGAGACGATCTCGCCGTCGAGAAGGTTTGGCCACAGCTTGGCGTGCTGTTGGAGGTAGCCGTTGGGGAGTGGCTTCATGCTCGCGGAGGTTGCGACTCCGTCGATGGTCATGCAGCGTATGCCGTCGTACTTGGGTTGCACGTAGGCAGGCCAACGAGTGAAGTGAGCAGGAGTCCAAGGGGTGGAAGTGGTGCCCTTGAACGGTTTCATGGGTCGAGTCCAGGTCATCGGTGGTCCTCCAACTTGATTGCGACTAGCATGATCACCACGAGGAGCGTGAAGACGAGGAGTACGGTTAAGCCTGCGGGCATAGCAGTGGGTAGTGTTGACGCAATAGCGCGATGTGAGAGCCGTCTGCGGTTAGTTCGAACTCAGCCGGAAGGCTGGGTGCGGAGTGGCCTAGTTGCGTGAAGTTATGCGCAGGTTCTGTGCGAACCATGCGCTTGTAGCCGTTAGGTCCACCCGGCTTGGTGATTATGCGCCAGGAGTCTGAGAATAACTTAGTGACGCTATCCTTGAGCTGTCCACCCATCATGGGGCGGAGCACGTTGTTGCCCGTCGCGTCTTCGATTACTCGTTCGTGGAAGATACACACGATGGGCTTGTGGTAAGTGCGGAGCGCGATGAGGAACTTTCGCATGAGGTCACGGTATGGTGACCAGTGAGCCATAGTCATTGCTTTCTGTCCAGCTATGATGAGGTCTTTGCCGGCACCTGCGTATTCGACCAAGTGCATCTCGAGAAACTCTCCGAGCGAGGTCATGGAGTCAACGATCAAGCCGGTGACAGCAGTGTCGGTGAGTGCCGCTTTTGCATGTGCGATTGCGGCCTCGAAGACCTTGGAGAGCATCTGTGGAGTCCCGTCGTCCTTGAGGTCTGGACGGGAGTAGGTGAATGGCTTGGAGCCTATACGAGCACGCATGGGTGCGAGCTTGAACTCTGTGCATAGGACGTGAAAGCCGGGAGGGAGGAGTTCTCCGGCGAGGCACGTCTTGCCAGTGAATGGCTCGCCAATCAAGGCGAGTGCGAAGTCGTCAAGGGAGGCGACATCGGTTGAGGAGTAGGATTTCATTCTGTTGGTCTCCAGGTTACGTTTTGATACTCATCACTGCGAAGCAGTGCATTTCGCATAGCCTCACTGCTCAGGGAGCAGACTTGCAGGTATTCGCATGGGCCGAACTTGGTCATGCATTGTGAGGTGTGCTCGTTGAACTGCTCTGTCGCGCAAGCGCGAAGGAGGTCAGAGCAGACGTTGAGAGTGTTTGTCTGCCACCGTTTGAGGTCGTCTAGCTCTAGTGGGAAGATGCGGCGTTCAACTTCCATCCCCTTGCCCGTCTTTGTCGGCTTGCGAGTGAAGAGCCCGTCGATGATGAACCCGTGGACGGGCTCGTTTAGGATTGCGGAGACTACAAAGGCGTAGCCTTCCTGCTGCGTGGAACGTTTGAACGTCTGCCACCAGGTCTCACCTGCGATGATAGACGTCTTGTAGTCGAGGACGAACAGCCTACCAGTTTGGTCGCGCACTACTCGATCAATCTTGCCTTCCCAGATCACTGGGATGGTGAGGGAGTCGAGGGTGACGCTGCCGATGGGGTGTGCAAAGCCCATTTCGAGCATAGGCTTGGAGTTGTGGAAAACGGTGGCGTACGATTCTGAGGCGAATTCGTCTGCGTACTTCTTCACCAACTGCCTTGCGTAGTCGAGCCCACGGTGGTCTTCCATCGACATGCCGATGGGGAATGCGTAGTCGAGAGCGGAGAGGTAGTCTCCGCCAAGACGGAGGGCGTCGAGAGCGACGTGTATGGCTTTGCCGAACTCCCTGCCGGCGTAAAACTTCGCTGCCTCGCGTTTGCGCACTTTGTAGTGGTAGAACTTGCGAGGACATGACATCCACTTCCCTTCGCAGGTTGTGGCGTCGAGAACTAATGCTCCGTTCTCGAGAACGGAGGTGAGGGTGGGGTTAGGATTCATCGTCGTCATCCTCCAGCAAGTCGTCAAGTCCTTTCAAGGTTACTTCTGTCTTCGACAACGTCTTGGGTTGCCGACGTTTCGCCTCCCCCAGCGTTGCTCGGAGTGCTTGCGTGCTTTGCAGCTCGCGCAACTTTGCGATGTGCGCTAGTGCGTCCGCTTTTGGCATTTGACTTACGTCCAGGCCGAACAGGGTCAGCAATGGTGAGTCGTCGAAGTGCGTCTTCGATAGCAGAGGGTTCGAAGACGATGGAGTGTCGGGAGATGTAGTCATTGAGTGTGTTGAGGGTGTATTGGGTTATGATGTCTAGCATACTGTCGCAGGGTGCGGCAGTTTGGAGTATGTCGTATTCGTCTGTGGGAACGTGGACCATGATGCGGGTCACGCCGTTCCAGTCCTTGCGTGGTCCGAAGGGGGAGGTCATAGCAGGATGATAGCGTCTCCGTCTTCGACGAAGGTTGCTTCGGTGGAGTAGGCGGAGCGGAACACTTCCGCTGTGATGGGAAGGCGGAGTCCGCCGAGGCCACACTGGCCAAGCGTGGTGTTTGCCACCTCTGCGAGAGACACAGCAGCGATGATGGCTGTGCGTCGTTGGTGCTCTGTGCCTGCGAGTGGGATGTCGATGTAGGCCAACTGCTTCTTTGGCTCCACGCCACGACCACGTCGCATACGGATGACAACGATGCCTGAGTCAACGTCCTTCCGGGCAACTTCAATCTGCCCGTAGAGTTCGTTGAACTTTATCATGTTGATGGTGGTTTGCCAGTTGTACATCTTCAGCGAACGCATGGCGTCGCGAAGACGTGCACTAACAGTCTCCGGGGAGAGCCCGAGCACTTCACGACAGTGGATGTCGAACTCGCTGGGGAGAACGTGCATCGCGTGTGTGATGTAGGGCTCGTAGCGTCGGAACGCCGCTTCTGCGAAGCGAGGTGGGATTTCGGTAATCAGAATGGGGGTTGTGTCTTGTTGCGTTTGGTCCATATGCGACTAGGGGAATCTGCTTTTAGGTCTGCCCAGTGTTTTTCAATATAGGCAACGATGACGGGGTTCTGACACCCTTCGCCGTTGTGGTAGAGCCAGTGGAGGTAGGTGGTGGGGATGTCGTCCAGCGGTGTGCCTTTGTGCTTGCCGAAGGGCATGGCGGTGTCGTCTGCGAGAGGCGCTTCAGAGGTCATGTCTGGCGTAGCGGTGCGCATTAGCGACCTACCGTCAGCGTCTTGTAGGTCGTCAAAGGTGAGCTTGCGCACGTTGCCGGTGGTGATGGCGGAGAGTAGGCCGGCGCACTCACAGCGTATGCTGAAGTTACACGGCGTTGAGCCGATAACCGCTGAAGCGGTGAGGGTGAAGTCAGGCACGTTGTGCCTCCTTTGCTTGCTCGCGGAACGCTGCACGGTCGGCTGCGTTGGAGCGAGTGTAGAGCTTGCGAAGCCACCGGATGTAGCTGCGGTCGGAGACGTTGCTCGCGAGAGCGAGGGCGAGACGACGTAGTTGTCTAGTGCGTTTAGCGTTCATATGCGTTTGCGTTTCAGCGTGATTGCTGACTGCTGGGGAGGCGAACCTCCCCAGAGGGTCAACGATCCTTGTGGAAGTGTTTGGGTGCAGTCTGCTCGACGTAGCGGAGTAGGTCGTGCCAGACTTCAGGTTCGAAGTATAGAACGTGCTCCACCTCTCGCTCTGTTGAGAGTCGAAGCATACCGTTCTCGATAAACCGTGCGTACACACCGTCTCCGATGTACGCCTTGGTAGGGTTAGGTGTCATCGTCGTCGTTTGGGCAGAAGTGTGAGATGTACCACTCCTCGCAAATTGCAAACATGCGAGCGTGGTCTTCAGGTGTAGCTGGGAACCGCCAGCTTGGCTTGACGTTCTCTTCAAAGTAGAGCGAGGAGCCGTCGTGCCAGCATGGGCGGTTACCGAGAACCTCGCATGTGAGGTGAGATGGTGCGTCGTGCGAGCCACGTGGTGGTGTGCAACTGTGTTTTTCGATACCACCGTAGATGCCTACATCGACTTTGTTTGAAGCGTTAGCCCACAGTGTAATCGCACCTGCTGCACCAAGCAAGCGCCACTCAAACCGTGCGCCGTAGAGGTGCTCTAGCGTGTAGATGAATTGTTTCTTGAAGTTAATCGTCATCGTCTTCGTCGTCTGGAGGGTTAACGCATTGTGGGCACTCTCCGTTCTTGTCTAGCTTCTCCTGCGGCCACAGACAGAGGCACAGGGAGCAGCGGTAGAGTCCGTTCGCTGTGTAGGTGCGAAACCTATCTAGTGGTGGATCACTTGGCATCAGTGTCCCTCCTCATGTGGATTTCATAAATCACTGCGACTCTCTCTGCGTAGTCTGTGACCTTTGGTGGCCAAGGAGTGTATGCAGCTTTTGGTCCGTAGTTCCAGCAAGCTGCGACCGCCTTGACGGTTTGTGCCTTGCCGCGACGTTGTAGCGCAGGGAGTATCTCTGCGGTGATAAAACGTTCAGCGACTTTCGCTGCGTCGGAGGCGACGATAGGGGACTCGCCACGCTTTGCGTAAGCACGCCAAACCAACGGAGTGATCTGGTAGCGACTCACCTCGCCAGCTTTACCTGTCGCGAGGTCGTTGTTTCCGCTCTCGATCGTTGCGATTGCGGAGAGGAAGATTGCAAGGTTCATGACGCTGCGCGTAGGCGTTCAATCACAACTGCTGCTGCACCTTCGCCGTTGTCCCTGTTGTATAGGCTGTCATCCATAGTGTCGGTGCCAATGTCTACCTTCATCACACGACCGTGTAGGTAGTCGAAGCTAGAACCATACTTAAGTTCTTCTTGTGCTTCAGTTTTTGACATGGGCAGTTGCCCACGAGTGTGCAAGAAGCCCATACCCTGTTGCTTGCTAGCGTTGTAGAGTGCGGCTAGGACTTCTGCTTTGTCTAGGTTTGCGATATTGAGTTTCATGCGTAGCGGTGATAGAGCGTGTGATGTTTGAACTCTGGCGCTAATGCTTGGAGGGCAGTGTTGTACTGAACCAACCACGAAGGCGTCCACGCCGTTGCACCATTCTCCAGTTTTGAAAGGACGCTTGGAACAGTGCCCATACTCTTAGCCATTGCGGTGATGGGGATGTTAGCACGTTTCCGTAGTCGGCTAGCGTCTGCGCCAGTAGCGGCGTGGTTGATAGTCTTGACGGTGTGATAGCGTATGCGTATGTGTCTCATGACCCTTGCACAAGGTTGCGGATGGTGCCTGCGATTAACTCTTGAAGCTCAAGGTAGGCTTCGAGCCTACCCTTGTTGAAGCCTTCGGCGTGACCGGCAGCGTGGGCGGTGCGTTCGACGTCTTCAAGCGTTCGACGATTGCGAGTGATGGGAGGTTTATCAGACATTGTAGGTGAGAGTAGATGTTAAAAGGGAGTCTGTGCTTGTCAGAGTGGGGAAGCTAGGAGTTGAAATGCGTGAAGAACTGCCGTGGGAGGTTGGCACTTACGCAGTCGTAACAAGCACAGAGAAAGAAAAGAGGGGAGGTTGCCCTCCCCTTGTGAACCGTTACAGGTTTGCGAGTTCGGCCTCTTGGTCGAGCTTCACCTTCTCCTGATACGCGCGACCGATGGCGACCTTGTCGTTCGGGTCGATCTCGCGGTTGAGCTTCTTGCCCAGTTTCTTTGCGAGCTTCTCTAACTGCACGGCGTCGAGCAGGTCCAGCTTCTCCGCCATCTTCTTCGGCAGAGACGGTGCCTGACGTTCGCGAGCGACGAGGCATGACTGCCAGGTGATGCCAGCGGTGACAGACGCAACGGTCTGTGTGAGCGAGGCGGTGTCAATCGCACCTTCGGCCTTGAGCCGAGCGATGTATTGTGCGTCCTTCTCGGTGATGGTGACGACCTCTTTGTCGCCCTCTTTCGCGGTCTCACGAGCACGAAGGTTGTTAGGGAACTGCGTCTCAAGCGCGGAGACGACGTTGGAGCGGATGCGTCCGCGGAGGATGTGGAAGTCGACCTGATTGACCGCGAGGTCGTGACAGACGTCACGGCCAGCGAGGCTGTTCATCTCGTCGGCGCTGGAGCTGACTTCGGTGGTTGCTGTAACGCCAAAGACGGCGATTTCACGTGTTTGCATACTACTGTTTGTTCGTGGAGATAGGCTCTCCGTGGGCCGTTACGTGAGCGAATGCTGCGCTCGTTCAGGACCAGCACGTTAGCTGATCGACATGCGGCAGAGCCGCATGTTTCGCGCTTAGCGTGACGCAGAGCGTCAAGAGAGTGCACCCACGCCATTGTGTTAGGGGCGTTAGCCCTGCACCCGGACAGGCGCTGACGTGGGTGAGTAGAGTGTGCACCGCCCACTGCGAGCTTGCGCTCGCACCGCTTGTCCGTATGCGGTTGTGGGCGGTGAGGGTCAGAGCAAGGCGCTACTCGCTGCGCTTGGCGCAGTGATGCGGCGAGTCGCTGAAGGCGGAGTGAACACCCAGCGAACGTCTCCCTGCGCTAGGCATCGTGGGCACGGCTCCCAGCGTTGGGTGCCGCAGAGGTTGACTTTGCCGTTGCCGTCGCAAGTTGCGCAGACGACACGGCGGATCTTGAGGGTGTGAGTTGTCATAACGATGGTTTTTGTGCGCCGACGCGGAGGCCAGCGAGGAAGTGAGGGTTCTTAGCGGAGAGTCGGATCGTGGTGCAGATGTTATGACGAGCCGAGATCGGTGCGTTGTAGTGCACCATCCGCTTGTAATCACCTATTAGCCACTCTCCGAGTAGCTCTAGGCGCGAGGAGTCTGTTACGCAGTCTGCGCGAGGCGCACTCGCTTCGCTTTGCGAAGGGGTTGCGTTCATGACAAGAACAGCACCTCCTCTCCAACGACTCCGAGACAGAGTAGTGCCCCGCGAGCGACGTCGTCGATGTAGTCTCCTGCTCGACAGGCGACAAGCGTGAGCGTGCGCACCTTCTCCCCTTGCCCACGCTCAGGATCGAGCGCAGAGTACCACACGGTGATGGTGCGTGGTTGCGGAGCGGGGCGCCACGCAAGCACCCTGCTCCAGTTACCGTGCATCTGCACCTCTTGGCCAACGGCCAAGGTGCGCGACATGCAGAGGTAGTTACGAGAGGTTGGAACGGTTGTCACGCCACCACCTCCAGCAGCAACTCCTCTGCTCCATACACTGCGTGTGCTCCGCACTCCTCGCACTCGTAACCTCTCGCATCTGGCTCCACCCCCTCCGCATCGGCACCGCAAGCGGTGCAGAAGCCGGGGTTGTCGAGAGAGACGTCGCGACGCTGGCAGGCGTCCATAATCCGTTCAGGTGTAATTGACTTGTGTAGTTTCATACGTTTGCTTTGCTCCGAGGGGAGAGGCTGGCCCTCCCTCTCCGCCCTAGGCGCAGCTTCGTCCCTAAGGGGAGGCGGGGCAACGCAGGCGTAGACGCATGGCGCACTCGCAACGCTTTGCGTTGAGGCCAACTCTCTGCGTCTACGCAGGGCGCAGGCGCTTGTATACTATACACACCATGCGCTTGCGCTTGCGCCAGGCGCATGGCGGGGCATGTACACGCGAGAGCCTGCTGCTGCTCAGTGTTTGCGCCGCAGCCGCAGCCGTACTTTTCCAACGATTGGAATAGTGGGAGCGGGAGGTGTTCTGCACGAAGTGCAGCGCAAGCGGAACTGCTTCGCATGCTCAGTGCCGAAGGCTGAAGCGCAGGGCGGGTATTTAGTCAGTGGGTCGGTGGGTCAGCGACAAAGATGGCGAAGGGGCATATGTCAACGTCGCTACGTCTACGCTCACGTGGCTACGTGCACGCACACACTCACGTTGGCCACTCTACGTATACGTAAAAATTTTTTTTTTAATAAATACCAGGGGGGGGTAGGCTGACTGACTAAAATTTGCGTCTTTTTTTGAAGGCGCGACGTGAGACGTGGAGGGAGGCCGCTGGGGCTTTTTACGCTGACCCACCGACAGGCTGACGAGGAGGCTTTGCGCTTGGCGCGGAGATGCGCAAGCGCTTGAGCGGGCCGCGCTGCGCCGCTTTGCCATGCTGAGCGAGCCGCATAGGCTCGCGGCATAGATTCATCCTCCCGCCCGCTCCGGCGCTGAGAAAGCAGCGCCCACACGTCCAGCGCCTTGCGCTCTATGCTCCCGCACTCGCATCGCTAGGCGATGAGGCTGCGCATGGCGGTGCCGCTAGCGCCTGCACTAGCTGATCTGACGCCTCCCGCCTGCGAGACGCAAAAAGGGAGGGCGACCTGCCCTCCCCTTGCTCTAGATCCCCAGTTCCTCCGCAACGTCCGCACCGCTACTCTTCTGCCCCTCGCGGAGGATGCCAGCCTCAAGCCCGAAGAGCCTTGCATTCCCACCCAGAGCGCTTTCGCTCAACTCCGCATGGAAGGCGAGAAGCTCCTCGCGAGTCGCGCTCGCAAAGTGGTGCTTGGCTCGCTTGGCGATGAGGAGCGCATTCTCCTCGTGCCTCCACGTCGTCTTGCCCATTTCAACCGCCGCCGCATATGCCGCCTTCGCAGCTTCGCTTGTCTTTGCTTTGACCATAATGCTTCGCTTTCATCTATGGCAGGCGGCAATCGCCTGCCTTCATCTTAGGCGGAGCTTCGTCCATAGCGGGCAGGCTGGCCGACGTGGGCGCTCATGCTCAACGTCTGGCGCAGATGCTATACACCTGCGCAGCAGGTGGCCTGCCGGCGGCTTGTCTGCTCGCTTCGCTCGGGGGTACCCTTGCCCTTCGGGCTAACACACTATATTTAGGTCCCTCGTCACAAATTTTCACTCCCACCCCTTGAGCTGCGCTTCGCGCAACGACAGAGGCGAGACGGAGAGACGCAAGCGTAGGTGAAGATGAATTGCCAGGCGCAAGCGCCTGTGGTAGTGTAGTCGCATATGCAAGTAGAAGTGTCAACGGCTACGCCAGAACTCACTCCAGAGGCGCAAGCGTTCGTGGAGAAGCAAGCGTTATCAGCGGAGGCGAAGCCACCGCTCGAAGCGCGTGCGGAGACGCAGTGGACTACGGTCGTGAACTACTAGTAACGTCATGCAAGACGAAGCAGACATCCTAGAGCAAGCGTGCGAGCCAGCGGCTGCGCCGCCCACTGCGTCTACGCAGTCCCCGGCCTTGGCTTCGCCAACGGCGGCGCCTCCGCCTCGCATGGTGAACAACCCCAGCGGCAGACCGCTAAAGACGGCAGAAGCGTTTGCGGCCGACCGCACGGCGCAAGACACCTCACTCGCGGAGTACCTCTCCCGTGACGACGTCTTCTTCAACGACTCCGCGGCGGTTATCGCTGCCGACGGCAAGCGGGTCGCGTTGAAGCATGAGCAGCCGCACCACCGCATGATGGTGAGTTTGCGTGCTCGCGGGTACACTATCCGCGAGATTGCCGACATGACGGGCCGTACAGCGGCCACCGTGAGTTACACTCTCAAGCAGCCGTGGGCGAGAGCGATGATGCTCGACTTGCTGCGGCAGGATGATGCGCAGCTTGCCGAGATCCTCCGCGCGGAGGCGATGCCGAGCGTTGAGAAGTTGGTGGAGATTCGCGATGACAGCGATGCGAACCGCCGGGAGCAACTCGCAGCGTCTATGGCGCTCCTCGACCGCTTCCTCGGCAAGCCCACGCAACGTGTGGAGACTGCCGAAGGCAAGATGCCCACGGACCTTGAGCAGTTGGTGCGGGAAGCGGATAGCGTCCGGCTCGAAACGGAGCGGCTGATTGGACGCTCGAACTAGGTCACGGCGTTTGCGCCGGGAGTGACGGAGGCTCCCCGGCGCACTATTCCAACGATTGGAAATGTACCGCGGCAGAGCCGCAAGCGTATGAACACGAGCACAGCATTGCGCGAGGCGCAAGACCCCGAGGCGATACTCTCTGCGCAGGCGAGGTTGCGCGCTGAGCGTCGTCTGCTCGCTGCGGCGAAGAGTGATCCGGTGAGGTTTTACTCCCCGCACCAGAAGCAAGACGACTTTCACCGGGCTGGCGACCGGAGCAGGCGAGCGGTATTCGCCGGGAATCGCTTCGGTAAGAGCCACCTCGGTGCTGCGGAAGACGGCGCATGGTTGCGTGGTGAGCGGGCGTGGTATCCCCAGTCAGATGTGGTGAGGCGGCTGGGGATACCACAACGCCCTGTCAAAGGGTTGGTCATCTGCGCCGATTGGGACAAAGTCTCTGAGATCTGGACGGATGAGGCTGGTGCGAAACCAGGTAAGATCTGGGGCATGCTCCCACAGGGCTTCGTTAAGACGAAGGG
>FLOH01000952.1_pt1 | contig 49857 bp, 57 predicted proteins | sample 756751 | NCBI WGS metagenome assembly FLOH01 (sample SAMEA4026879, study PRJEB14308) | marine metagenome | biome: coastal water; material: water | depth 74 m | reverse complement strand
ACACCCATGCTTTCATTCCTACTTTTGTTAATCCTTTTTATCATCTCACCTACTCCAATACTCGCTAACTCTCAAGCAATAATTATCAACCAAGTCAGAGGAGACGAATCCTGTTGCCAACCCGGTTCAACCATCTTTTTAAAAGATCAAATAGAAACTCAAATAGAAAACCAGCTCCCCGCCCACTTCGCTCTCCGCTACGACGCCCTAACAAACACTAACTTCGTCAACCAAATTAAAACCGCTCACACCAACAACCCCCAACTAATAACTCCAGCCATCTTAGTTGAAGTCATCCCATCTCTAGCCAAAGACTCAGGAGTTAAGTACCAAGCCAGTCCACAAGACTCCCAAGAAGCCCAACACATCTTTACCCTCGGCTACTCACCTAAAGACAGATATAAACTCCTCGACCAACTACTTAAAAAGTTTCACCAACAGTTCGGATTCTATCCAGAACTAACCGTTGCCTGGATGATAGACACCCAAAGCCTAAACTATCTTCAAGAAAAATATCAAATCAAAGCTCACTTAATTACTAGAGAACAATCAGGTACAGATACCTATCATCTTTACGGTGGTCCACCTCACTTCCCCTATCCAGCCAGCTCATCTTGGATCTTCATGCCAGACTTTAAAAAAGAAAACCCTGTCACCATTCTTCGACAAACCATTACCGATCCACTAAATAACTACGGCGACTCTACCAACTCCTTCACCTCTCAACCCAACGACTACCTTAACGGTCAAAAAGATTTTTCCTACTTTAAAAAACTCCTAGACCAAGCTCTTTTCAAACAACCTCACACTGGCTTTGCCTTACTAGGTCTAGAAAACTCAATGCCTGAAAAATATCAAGAAGAATACAAGCTCCAACTGGACTACGTCAAAAAACTTAGTGATGACAACAAGTTAACACTTCCCAACTTAATCGACCTCATCAAAACCTGGAACAATACCCCTATTACTATCTATCAAGGAGACCAAGCCTTCTGGATCACCACTCCCAATTACAGAATCCGTCTTAAGATAGAAAAAGAACACGTCTATATAAGCGACTTGAGGATTTACAACCCCAATGTCGAAGATCCCTACAACCAATACCAAGCAATAAAGGAAGGCTACTGGATCGCACCTTACCTAGTCGATGGTTCACTAAACCAAAAACTAGATCCCACCACCAGATCACTTTGGCTAAAATTTTTCGGCCCTCCTCCACCTCAACAAAGCCTAACCTCAGCTCACCCAGACTCATTTACCAAATCCAGCCTAATCTCTCTTCCTCAAATATCAATAAATCAAAAACCAACCGTTACCAAAAGCTCTATCTCCTATCCATCCAAAAATGGCCAAATCACCCTAGACTTCACCAAAGACTCCATCACCATCTCTCCTGCCACCCTAAAAGACCTGAGCTACCAAGACTTCAACTCTTCTCAAAACCCCATTAAATTTGAAGATACAAATAATGGCTTCTCTCTTTCTTGGCAACTAAACAATCAATCAAGCCACCAGCTCACTACCGACTGTAATAACAATCAATGTGTATTAAGCTTTTCCATAAATCCAGATCTAGTCAACAAAGCCTACAAAGACCACTATCCTTTTCTTTTCCCAGAGAGAAAACCAAGACCAGTAGACCAAAACCAAAGCGTTCTCTATCTTCATAACAAGTACGCCGTCGCCGGTAGAAACCCCGTCAGAGTTATCTTCATCCCTAAAGACAAATTTGGCCTACCAGTCGTCCCAGAAAAAGACATAAGCCTAGAAACAACTCCCAAAGTTACTATCTCCAACCAGAAGCCAAACGGTACCGACAACTTCGATCAAATAATCGATCTCGTCTCAGATACCCCAACATCAGTTAAATTAAAATTAAAAATTGGTTCACAAACCTTAAAATCAACCAAAGTCTTCCTTGCCCCAAACTGCAAAACTACTTTTTCTTACTGCCTAACTCATCCACGCCAAGCATTTTGGTATATAAAAGCCATCGCCCACGACAAAATTAGAAAAAAGATCTTCAACGAAACCCAGTAATTTTAAGGTTCCGAACCTGTTTTCTTAAACAGTTGTTCGGCAACCTTGAAATTTTTTCCTAGGCCAAGATCTCAAATCCGTACCAGAGCCAGCCTGCGATGTGAGGAACGGAATTTGACGGTCTTGGTCTGAATTTACATAAGGACCAGTATTCAACAAACCTTGGCTGAAGGATAGATTTACTATATAATCCGCTACGCATGAACAAAATAGAGCAGTTGATCTCCCAAACGCCCATCGAAGTACCCATCAACTTACTCGTTTCAAACATACTTTTAACCGCCCTCTTCTCTCTTCTTTTAGGTTGGTTCTATATCCGTTTCGGTCAATCACTATCCAACCGCACCAAGCTTGCCAGAAACTTTACTCTAGTTGCCGTAACCACCGCTCTCATCATCACCATAGTCAAGTCATCTCTAGCACTGTCATTAGGTCTAGTTGGTGCTCTCTCTATCGTACGTTTTAGAGCCGCCATCAAAGAACCAGAGGATCTAGGCTACCTATTTCTCTCAATCACCCTAGGACTAGGTTTTGGCGCCAACCAAGCCATAATTACCATCGTTTCTTTCATCATCATCCTTGCCATCCTCTTCATCCAACACCTATTCCAACTCCCAGCCCAAAAAGAAAACCTCTTCCTAACCCTGAAACTCACCAAGACCAACAAAACCAGTCTTAAAAAACTCTTGGGAAATCTCTCAGACAACGTAGCCAAGCTAGACATTAGAAGAGTAGAAGAAACAAAAAAAGAACTAAACCTTGGTTGTCTAGTAGAGCTATCCTCCCCCGAAAAAATAGACGATCTCTTAAAACTTTTAAGAAAAAATCACCCCAACATTCACATACTCTTGGTAGACTCATTCGTCTAAAATGATTGTTCCAAAAAAAAGAAAGCCAAGAAACCTACTCTCCATACAAACAATCCTCGCCGTTCTTATCCTACTTCTCATAAGCTCCAGCATCAGCTTTCTAATCGGCAAAAAAGGTCTCGCCGGACCTTGGCAAACTGTTACAACCAAATTAAACTTCTATAAAACCACCACATATCACAAACTTTTTACTCCATCCCCAGACGAGATAAACATCAACATCTCTTTTAAAGACTTACAAAAAATCGAAAACAAACGACTTGAAGCCTTAGAAAAAGGAGTCCTAATATCAGAAGACCAAGACTTCGTCTCAGCCGAAATAGACTTTCAAAACAAAAAAATCCCAGTCAAGCTAAGACTTAAAGGCGACTGGACAGACCATCTAGAAAGTGACAAATGGTCCTTCAGAATCCACACCAAAGACAATTACAGCTTTTTAGGAATGCGCCGCTTCTCCATCCAAGATCCGGCCACCAGAGGTGATGCCAACGAATGGATATTCCTACAATCTCTAAAACATCAAGGATTAATCACTCTCCGCTATCAGCTAATAAGCGTCTCCATAAACGGTGAAGACAAAGGTATATTCGCTCTTGAAGAACATTTCGGGAAAGAGCTTTTAGAAAACAATCAAAGACGAGAAGCCCCTATCCTAAAGTTCTCAGAAGATCAGTTCTGGGCAAACGGTCTATCCTACGGCTTTACTCCAGAGTCCAGCGCCAATCTTTTCTACCAAAGTTTAGTAGAACCTTTCCAACAGAACAAAATCCTAAACGATCAACAACTTCTCTCTCAGTTTCAACAGGCCGAGTATCTTCTTAAACAATTCCGCTCTGGCTCCTTATCAAGTGAAAAAGTCTTTGACCTTGACCAATGGGCTACCCTATTTGCTCTCTCCGATGTTTTCGGAGTCCGACACGGTCTTGTTTGGCACAACCTAAGATTTTATCTAAATCCTCTAACCAGACTCATTGAACCGATCGCTTTTGACTCCAACCCAGGTGAAAAAATTACCTACCTTAGTCTAAACGCTCCACCACAAGACTATGAACTAACAAGTATCTTAGGAAACAAAAAGTTCCAAGAAAGATACATTCAAAAACTTGAAGAGTTCTCCAATCCCCAATACCTCTCAAGTTTCTTGAAAGTAATTAAGCAAGATCTAGAAAGATTTGAAAAAATAATAAACCGAGAAAAACCATACTCCTCTCCCACCAACACTTACTACTCAAACCAAGAGTTCATCAAAAGAAAACTCACGCAAACTCCAGCTCTTTTAGCCTTCACTACTCAAAGAAACACCATGGAAGTTATCTCAACCCACACCTTACCTTTAGTGGTAAATAACCAACTTCTCCCATCCTTAGGCCACTTAACTATTCCCCTCTCAAACTTAAGCTACCATATTTTAGGTCTAAACCAAGAACACCAAATCACCCCTCAACCTTGGATCACCCAAGTAAACGATAACGGTCTTCCTCAAAGCTCCCCTCTTCCTACCTTTGCTTCAATAGATCAACTAAACCAAAGACTAATAATTCCTCCAGGTAACTGGACTCTCTTTAGAAATCTAATTGTGCCTCAAAACCTCACGCTCTACATCGCCCCCGGTACTACAATTAACTTACTAAGCAAGGCCTACATTATCTCCCACTCCCCCGTAAACCTAGAAGGTACTTCCCAAAACCCTATTAAAATCCACTCTACCGATCAGACCGGTCAGGGTATCTTTGTTTTAAATGCTCCTAAAAAATCAAACATCTCCTATACCTTGTTTAATAACCTAACCAACATCCAAACACCAAGTACCAATATCACCGGATCAGTGACCTTTTATAACTCTCCTGTAAAAATAGAAAACACCAGTTTCTCAAACTCCAATTCAGAGGACGCCCTAAACTTAGTCAACTCAGATTTTGAGATTTTCAATACCAGTTTCTCAAACTCCTCAAGCGACGCTCTAGATATAGACTTTTCCCACGGATCAATTATCGGCTCAACATTTAAAAACTCCGTAAATGACGCCATTGATCTCTCAGCCTCAACCGCCAACATTTTAAACACCACCATCAACCAAGCCGGCGACAAAGGCATAAGCGTAGGGGAAGCAAGTTTAGTTACCATCGAAGACACCAACATTAAAAACACATATACCGGTATCGCCAGTAAAGACCTATCAGAAATAAACTTGAAGTTAGTCACCATCCAAGATGGAAAAATAGGTCTAGCTTCCTACCAAAAAAAGCCAGAATACGGACCAGGCTACATCTCATCCTGGGGTTCAACCCTTACCAACATCAAAACTCCTTACCTAATCGAAACAGACTCAATCATTATCCTAAACGACAATCAACAACCTGCCAATCAAAAAGACGTCTACAAAACTTTCTATGCAAACTGACCTAAACCTCCGCTACGAGCGAAAGTATGTTGTAGATACTCCTTTCTTCTCCAACATAGAAAGCTACCTACTGGTCCACCCAGCTGGTTTTTTCAATAACTATCCTCAAAGACAGGTTAACTCTCTCTACTTCGACTCTCCTACCTTAAAAAACTACCAGGCCTCACTTGATGGTGACTACAATCGCCTAAAACCTCGTATTCGCTGGTACGGCACAAACACCAAAAAAATAACCAACGGACAACTTGAACTAAAAATAAAACAAGGTGAACTAGGCTACAAAAAAATATCCAAAATAAATAAGACAAACCTCTCACTTAAAGGCCCTTTCCCGAAAAAACTAGAAAATCTAATTCCAATTCACCTCACCTCGTACACCAGACAATACTTTCTTTCTGCCAACAAGAAGGTCAGGCTCACCATAGATCAAGGCATTTCCTACACAAACTTTCTCCACCTAACCAAAAACAGTCAAGCAGACCCTCGTACAATCGTGGAAATCAAATACGGCCAAAAAGCTGAATCTTACGCCCTCACCGTCCCTCAATCTCTCCCTCTAACCCTAAATCGAGTTTCAAAATATGTTTCCGGCATAGACTGTCTACTCAACCCTCTTGACTCAACCTTTTCATAAAACCGTCTCATCTTAGGACCTCTCTTCATTAATCTTTCATTCAAACCCATTCTGTCAAACAATAGACCCGCTATCAACATTGTAAGTACAAATATCACCACCAACAAATTAAAATTCCTTTTGTAAGAAAAATCATATCTTTTTAATAACCTTACTCCTACAACCATACCCAACACAGCCAATATCAAGCCCCACCATGGGAAGTTAAGAAGCATCAAAGACAGTTTCAAACCCATCATCGGAAAGTGACCTCTCCACGCAAAAGAAACCAAGTTAATCAAAAACATAATTCCCATACTCAACAACACCAATCCAGCCAACAACAAACTTGAACCAGCCAAAAAATACCACCTAGGCTTCATCTTAACCTCTTCAGACTTGATCTGAAGCATAATCTTTTCTTCTAGTTTTACTTGATCTTTCTTTTTAGACATATTCTTTTCATTATTAATTTACCTCTATTTATTCTGGTTCCTACCGTTCCTATTGGAACACGTAATATATCACTTATCTCTTTATACGACTTCTCCTCTAAGTAGTGCAAGCTTAATACCTCTCGGAATTTTAAGTCAGTCTGATTAAGACACATCTTAACCATCTGACTCAACTCCTTTTTATCATACTCTTGCTCTATGTCTACCTTCGACTCACCAACGTAGTCTTCCGGCATCGCCACCTCTTTTTTATACTTCTTCAGCATGTTGATCGCCTCATTATGAACAATTCTATAAATCCAACTTGAAAACTTACCTTTAGTATTAAAACTATTCAAGTTCACATAAGCCTTAATAAAACTGTTTTGAACCACATCAGCTGCCCTTTCTTCATCTTTAGTTAAATATGTGGCGTATCTCAACAACTTTTCTTGATATCTTTTAATGATCTCTCCATACCCTTCTCTATCCTCTCTCCTAACTACCTCAACTACTTTCTGGTCAGATAACTTTGATAAATCTTTCATCTTTCTCAATTTTATAACAACCTCGTTCCCCAACCTTAAGGTTGGGGAACAAAGCCTGTCTTCAAGATTATTCTTGAAAGTTTCCAGCCATCCTACCATGACCTTCTCTCATTCCCATCCTTCTTCCCAAACCTAACTCTTCCATGATCTGTCTAGCTTCATCAAACTTACCTTCCATTCTTAAGCTGTGAGCCTCGACCATCTTCAAGAAGGTCTCCTCGTTTACCATTTCAGTAAATCTACCCTTATCTTGAACCATCTCTGTCCATGCTTCAAAATCTCCGTTTTCATAAATCTGCACCATTGCTTCATGGCGCTCTTTATGCCCTTCTCCCATTTTACCTTTACCTTCTCTTCCATGTGCACTTGCTGTCTCAGATAGGCTAAACAAGCCACCCAAAACTAAAACCAAGGCTCCAATTACCATTATTACTTTTTTCATATTTTTTTCACCTCCCACTCAACTCTATTATTAACTACCTTTAATACAACTAACTCCTTTGTTTTCTTTCAAATGGTAATATCTATCCAATGACCAAAAAAGCCCTTTTCTCTACCAGCCTCCTACTTTTACTCCTAGACCAAGCCACTAAAAGATATATCACCATCCAAAACCTACCTCATCAACAAAACACCGGTCTCTTCTTTTCAAACCTACCTCTACCTTTACTAATAACCCTTTCCATAATCATATTACTTATCCTATTTTCCTATCTCCTAAAAACCATCAAACAAAAAAACAAATACCTCACCCTTGCCCTATCCCTCATCTTCATCGGTGGACTAAGTAACTTCCTCGACCGACTTATCCTAAAACACGTAATAGACTGGATCTACCTACCCTTCTTCCCTTTCTCGGTCCTTAACCTAGCCGATATATACATCACCATCGGGCTTCTCTTCTCCGTCTTCACCGAAAGGAAACAAACTTAAATTCTAGTTCCAATCCTCTCCTCTTCTTCAGCTATTCTTTGCTCCACCTCTTTAGATTTCTCTTCAGTTAGTGTAAATGTCTCCCCTAATCGGATCTTTCCCAATTCATCTTGAAACCCAAGACATCCCCCTGTCGTCATAAAGATCTCATCTTTCTTAGGATTAAACCCTTTTGGAGGTATCTGATAATAAGGTTGCATGTCCATTCCTTCTTCTGTCGAAGCACCTATCGTACCAATTTGCAAAGGAGTTCTATTTGCCCTTACCAACCTCTCTACCATCTCTCCAGATAACAATTTATCTACTTCTTCTGACTTAATATTAGGTGTCAACACTCTTGGTAACTCAGGTTTTTTAAACAATTCTTTAAGCATATTAAAAAACATTATACACACTTTTAAGCTCATTTATTCTAAAAAGCAAACCTTTACATTCTTTGCTAAAATTAAACCAGTACAAGTTAATCTTTGATATATATGCAGAAAAAGAAAATCTTTGCTCTCGTCATTACCAGTCTTCTACTCGCAGGTTGCACCAAAAAAATTCCAGGCGCTACCATAGAAAAAAAAGCTGGTGAAAGCGAAAAAACCTTTACTGGCAAAATGAAGGCCGCTGTTGCCCTAGGAGTTCCTTTTAAATGCACATATAAAAATGATGGTGTCGAAAGCACAGGCTATATCAAAGGAAAAAAATACTACACCGAAATGATCACCCCAGACGGACAGAACACCTTCATCATAATGAAAGACAAATGTATCTGGACCTGGGCAAAAGGAGTAGATCAAGGAACCGAGATGTGTTTTGAAGAAGATATCTGGGACATGGAAAATGAGATGGAAGGTCAATCAGAAGCTTCCAATAACATGGAGTATAGCTGTACCGGAGCAGTCATAAGTGACTCCAAGTTTGATCTACCTTCAAACATAAACTTCCTCAACCTAAAGGAACAAATGGGTGCGTATAAGTAACAATATTAATTATTTTAAAAAATCACTATGGCAAAAAAAGCAAAGACAAAGCTAGATCTCTCTAGTCTAGAAAAAACTCTAGAAGACATATTTGTGGGCAAGGCTCCGGCCCTTCCCAAAAACATTAAAGAAATAATCGTTACCTACGGACCTTGGGTAATCCTAATATCTCTAATAGCCTCCCTTCCTTCACTACTAGCTCTCTTGGGGCTAGGATCAATCACCATGCCTTTCGGCTACTGGGGTGGCATGAGATACGCAAGACATTTTGGCACCAGCACCATCTTCCTCTTCGCCATTACCCTGCTTAACGCCATGGCTCTTCCAGGACTTTTTAAAAGACTAAAAAAAAGCTGGAAACTACTCTTCTACTCCTCACTTGTAGCCTTCATCCAAAACCTCTTAAACTTCGATCTTGGATCACTAGTCGTAGGATCAGCCGTCAGCTGGTATGTCCTCTTCCAAATCAGGTCCTCCTTCAAGAAATAAATTCTCTCTCAACCACCTATTTATGCTCGTGCTCTTCTGCCTCCATAGCTTCTTCATAAGTTTTATGAATCGTATTCTCTGGGTGATTCGGGGGTGAATAAACTGTATATAGTTTTAAATCCACCTTTCCGGTATTAACTAAGTTATGTTCACTTCCCGCAGGCACAACTACTGCAAACCCATCTTCTATCTGCCTTACTTCACCATCAATAATGATCTCTCCCTTACCTTCATCTACTCTAAAAAACTGATCTACACTATCGTGAATCTCTTTCCCTATCTCCTCACCCGGCTTTAAACTCATAAGCACCAACTGACTATACTTTCCAGTAAACAAAACTTTTCTAAAAAAGACATTATCTTTTGTTAGTTTCTCTATATCATCTATAAATCCATTCATAAATTCAGTTTACCACTATTTTTTGACAGTATTAACCATCCTCCTACACCCATAATCATAAGAGACACCCAAATCACACTCTCATCAGGCATCAAAAAATCAGCTGCCCAAACACTTCCACTTACTGCAAAAACCATTATTAAAGCTAAAAGACTACCTACAATTTTTTTTATCATACCTTCAATATACCAACAAAATCCCAATTCAGTCAAATCTCTACACCTTTTCATTTTACCCAAACGTAAACGCATAAACCTCTACATTGTCATCCTCAAACTCAAGCCTTAGTATATGCCTCCCAGAAGAAGGACTATCAATCAACTCATACAATCTATCAGACTCCACCGTCACCACTCCTTCCTCATTATCCTCCCCAGACGAATGCAACTTCTCATCCAAAAACACCTTGAACCTCCCTACACCTTCCTTAGGTCTAGCCACCAAGAACACCTTCTTTGACTCATAGCTAAGATAAAGCTTGGATCCTTTCTTTGGAGCTGAAAACTCAGGCATTACCGACCAACCACCCTGGTAAGCAAACGAGTTCTTAGGCAGACTCTTCGGAGCAGAAAACTCCACCAACTCACCTCTGCCTGCTGGCTCAGGAGAACTCAAGTACTCCATCCTTGAATACCCTAAATATAGCTCCGGCGTCCTGGAATAGATCTCATATCCAGGGTTAGAGACCTTCTCGCCAAATTCCTGTGGACCAGTCTCAAGAAGTAACTCCTGTATCATCTCCTCAGTTTCATCATAGTCCCCTTCACCAAAGTGGGTGTAACGTACATTCCCCTCCTTATCAATCAAGTACTTAGCCGGCCAGTATCGATTCTTGTACGCTCTCCAGGTAGCAAACCCATTATCCTGCATCACCGGATACAAAAGCCCAAAGTCCTTAATAGCCTGCTTCACATTATCTGCATCCTTCTCAAACTCAAACTCGGGGCTATGCACTCCAATAATCACCAAACCTTTGTCCTCATACTTCTCCCACCAAGTTCTCAAATACGGAAATGTTCTCTGACAGTTAATGCAAGAATAGGTCCAGAAATCAATCAACACTACCTTTCCTTGAAGATCACTAATCTTTAAGGGCTCAGAGTTAAACCACTCACCCCCTACCACCAACTCTTCAGCTCTGTAACCTTTCGATACAGTCAAGTCAGACAACGGTTTACCTATCACCGATTCATCCATTGGATCCTTATTTAACTTCAAAAGTTCCTGTCTTATCTTCTCGTTATCCTCAATCTTGGTTAATCCAACCCCATACTTAGGGAAGGCTTGCAAAACCCATGTCTGAAACCTACGATCAATATTAAACATAATCCCAATCGAGGTAAGAATCATCAACACTCCAAAGGCCTTCTGAATCTTTGAGGTATTTCTCACCAACCAAGGCACCTTCTTTAAAGCCGTAGACCCAGCCTGCATAATGATAAACAAAGGCACCGCCGTCCCCAAAGAGTAAGCCAAAACAATCACCGCCGTCTGAGCACTAACCGTTCCGGTAATAGCCAAGCTAATCACCGACGCCAAGATCGCTCCTACACAAGGAGTCCAGAGAAGTCCCAAAGATAGACCAACCACCAACCCTCCCTTAAATCCCGTCTTTTTTTGCCCATCCGGAGCATACTTCGTCAATCCTCCAAACAATCGCTCGACTAAAAGCTGAAACCTAGGAACCAACAAAGACAAGCCAAAAAATGCCAATATGAAAATAGACACCAACCGCAGAGCATTAGCCGGTATCCCACTTATACGTACCAAACTAGAAAGAAACAGCGTAAAAAAAGTAAAGCTCAAAACAAAGCCTACTACTACCCCCAAAGGTCTTCTCTTACCCGACGAATCAACCGAGGAAGAAAGAACAATCGGCAAAACCGGCAAAATACACGGTGACAGGATCGTTACAATTCCAGCTAAGAAAGAAAAAAGAATCAGCAATACCATAAACTATTGTAGTTTAACCAACAACTCATCTAACTCACCACCATTCCATTTCTGTACCACCTCATCATTCTCATCAATCTCCACAAAAGTGTGTTGATAGGTAATCTCATACTTCTTGGCTAACTCTTTTTCTCCCGCCTCAGTCTCTGTATCATTGTAGTTCACCTTTACAACCGTCACTCCTTCAGGAATACTCTTCTCTCCCTTAACCAAAGAAACGTCTGCTGGATTACATGTTGGGCACCAGTTCGCATAGAAAAACAATACTCTTCTAGTACCGGCAATACTATCCATAACCGCAGGGGAATAGTCTAAGTACTTCCCTTCCGTTCCCATCATGGCCTCATCTTCATCCATCATTTCATTATCATCCATTGCACTCTCCTCCATCATCTCACCCTCCATTGATTTTGGACTACTCTCACTCTTCAAAGCAAAAACTCCTACTACTCCTAAAACAAAAACCACTAACAATATAGATACTGTATTTTTCATAAATCTTTTATATTTTTAAATAACCTTCCCTTAGTTGTATAGAAAGATTTCTTAAATGTCAAGTCAACTTAACATTTAGTTCCTTAGATTATGATAAATACGAGACACTAATTTAGTCAGAACCATTCCGGACAAGGCAAAAACCAACCAGGAATCTATCTCATGCATTGTAGCTTGAACAGTTACTCCCACCACCAAAATAGATATTCCTACCAAAAAGGACAAACGTCCCGCCTTCTGTATATGTAGAACATCTCGCTCATCATCTGCCTTCTCACGCCACACCATTCCTACAAAAACCAAGAACGCCATTACCAATCCCAATACCAACATCGTGTTAACCGATTCCGGCATCAACAAATGAGTCGGGTTAAGAAAGACCGCCAAGATCACCAAAATAATTCCACCAAAAATAACTTCAAATACTGTATTCATTGTTCTAGTTTAAATATACTCTCTAAAGGCTTCCCAAAAAACCGGGAAATTTTTAACGCCAGCAAAACCGATGGTGTATAGCTCCCTTTCTCCATAGCAATAATAGTTTGACGGGTCACCCCGACTATCTTTGCTAATTGTTCCTGTGTAAGTTGTTTCTTCGAGCGCATTGCCTGAAGAGAGTTAAATACTTTGTCTGCCATCTTAAGGGTATTGTAACCAATAAAAGGTCAAACTGTTAATCGACATAGACCAACACCACACAACATCAACACTTGACATAGTTTATAGTTTACTGTAAACTGTAAACTATATGAAAAACAAAACATCTACCAGGGACCAAATCTACTACTTTATTAAACAAACAAACAAAGCCAGAGTCGAAGACATCAGGCGAGAGTTTAATCTTAGTCGAACCATTATTCATAAACACTTAAACCAACTTGTTAAACAGCAACTGGTTAAAAAAACCGGTAAACCACCTATCGTCTTCTATCTCCCCTTCTCAAAAGGTCCATCAGTACCAAAACAAAAACTAGACCAAAAAACTACAAAATTCATAGACAACAATTATCTTTATGTCTCTCCTTCTGGTGAAATGATATACGGGCTTACCGGTTTTCAAGAATGGGCAACCCAAACAAAACAATCAAATCTACCCACACTAGCCAAGGAATATATCAAAACCAGAACAGAAGCCAATACCCATTATGATAAACATCAGCTCATCGATGCCACCTATAAACTTAAAAACACCTTCAATCAAATCAGTCTAAACAAGCTCTTCTATGCCGATTTTTACGCCCTACCCAAATTTGGAAAAACCATACTCGGACAAAAGGTTCTTTACGCCAAACAAGCTCAACTGCCACAATTAATCAAAGAAATTTCTACTAGCACCAAACATCTCATTCAAAAAATAATTACCAATCATAACATCCAAGCGGTTGGTTTTATTCCTCCTACAGTCCCTAGAAAACTACAATTCCTCAAAGAACTTGAATACAACCTAAATATACCTCTACCAAAGATAACTCTCACCAAGGCCTACCCTTCCAATATTCCTGTCGCTCAAAAAACTCTACCCAAACTCAACCAACGCATAGAAAATGCTAAAAACACCATTTTCATCAAAGACAGAAGTATAAATTTTTCAAACATACTTCTAATCGACGACGCAGTAGGATCTGGATCAACCTTAAACGAAACAGCCATAAAACTAAAAACATATCCAATGGTCAACAAGATTTACGGTTTTGCCACAGTAGGCAGCTACAAAGGATTTGATGTCATTAGCGAAGTCTAGTCTTTATTCCACTTAGTCAATAAAAGTTAGGGCCACACCCTTCTTCCCTGCTCTTCCTGTTCTACCAATTCTATGCACATAATCATCATATGACTCTGGCACATCAAAATTGATTACATGAGTTATATCCTCAACATCAATTCCCCTACTAGCTACATCAGTAGCCAACAGAACCTGTACCTCATCATTTTTAAGCATTCTTAAAGCTCTCTGTCTTTGTCCCTGACTCTTATTGCCATGAATTGCAGCGGCCTTAAACCCTCTACCAGTTAAGCTTATCTCCAGCTTGTTTACTCCCCACTTGGTTCTACCAAAAACTAGTACTTTTCTAAACTCTTCTCTAATAAGTAGTTGGTGAAGAATCTCCACCTTATCTCTCCCTTTAGTTCTAATAATGTCCTGATCAACATTCTTTGCAGTTGACCCAGTTGTTACCTTCACCATTACTGGATTGTTCAAAAAGGTAGCCATCACCGACTTAATCTTCTCAGGCATAGTAGCCGAGAAAAACAAGGACTGTCTCTCCCTAGGTAGGAAAGAAATAATCTCTCTAATATCGTTGATAAATCCCATATCTAGCATCCTATCAACCTCATCAAGTACCACATTATTAAACTGGCTTAAATTTAATCTTCTTCTGTTTTCCAAATCCTTAATTCTTCCAGGAGTACCAATTACAAAGTTAGGTCTACGAGACAACTCTCTAAACTGTACGTTAATAGAAGCTCCTCCAATACACAGCGTTGAGTAAATATTTAACCCCAAACTAAACTTCTTGAATTCATCCTGGATCTGGGCTGCTAACTCACGGGTAGGAGTCACAATCAACACTCTTTGATTTCTATCCTTTACTACCTTAGTAATCAAAGGCAGTAAAAAAGCCGCAGTTTTACCTGTTCCAGTATTTGCAATACCTACCAAGTCTCTTCCATTCAATATAGGAGGAATTGCCTCATCTTGAACAGGAGTTGGTACTTCATAGCCACAACTCAATATATTCTGCTTTACTGCTCTTTCTAATGCAAAGTCCACAAAACCGTTCTCAGGTGCATAATCTTCCTCAACTACATCAACTGCTCTTTTTACAAACATCAATGGATTTAAGTCCAAACCTGGGTTTCTAAACCTACCCTTGCTTTGATATCTACCTCTACTTTGATATCCACCTCTACCACGGTTCCCACCGGAGCTTCTACCACCATTATTATTATTCCTATTTTGCCAACGATTTCCATTGGAATTACCACGTTTAAAGTTATTCATTTTATATGTATTAATCGCCTTAAAAAAAGAAAGACGATTGAAAAGAGGAAAGGGGAAATTACCCAAGAACCAAATTAACCGACTCAAGACCAGTACTTACTAATCAACATTTTTAAGCTAACAGAAAGAATCATACCACACCTGTCAAGTACTGTCAAATTATAGGATTATTTCTTCGAAAACAACGTCCTCTATCACCCCCAACACCAAACCGACCAAGAAAAATTCACACAACCACATAATATTATCTATATAATACCCATTGTTAGCAGTAAACAACCCTTAATCTATGCCTAAAAAAATGAAAAGAGCCCTAGTCACCGGTGCAGGAGGGTTTGTCGGTTCTCACTTAATAAAACTCCTTAAAAAAGAAGGTTTCTGGGTTAGAGGTGTAGACATAAAACACCCAGAATACTCTCCTACCGCCGCTAACGACTTCATGCTCTTGGACCTTAGAATCAGAAAGAACTGTACCAAAGCCCTAGCCGTCCCTGGTGGATTCGACGAAGTCTATCAACTAGCCGCTGACAGAGGTGGAGCAGGCTACATGGTCCCAGGAGCCTGTGACATGATGGAAAACAATGCCCTAATGAACATCTACATGATCTCCGAAGCTGTCAAACTAAAAAAGAAACCTAAGTTCTTCTTCTCTTCCTCTGTTTGTGTCTACAAGGACATGGAAATTGGCCACTCTTCCATAAAAGAAAAAGACGTCTACCCTGCCTTTCCAGAAAACGAATACGGCTGGGAAAAACTCTACTCCGAGCGTATGCTCCAGGTATTCGGCAAACAGTACAACATGCCAGTTAGAATAGCCAGATTCCAAACCACCTTTGGACCAGAATCCAACTGGGAAGGAGGCAGGGAAAAAGCCGCCGACGCCATAAGTAGAAAAGTAGCTCTAGCCAAGGATGGAACTTCCGTAGAAGTCTGGGGTAACGGAAAAGCCGTTAGGTGCTTTACATATATTGACGACCTACTTACCGGCATTAGAGCACTAATGAAATCAAATATAGACCAGCCTACCAACCTTGGTAGTGGCCAGTACGTAACCGTAGATCAACTTGCTCAAACCATCATCAAAGCTTCGGGTAAAAAGCTAAAAATAAAACACGTCAAAGGAGCGGTCGGAGTCAAGTCCAGAAACTTCTCCAACAAGCAAATCTACTCCACTGGCTGGAAACCAAAATTCACTCTTAGACAAGGCATCAAGATTCACTACTCTTGGGTGGCTCAACAAGTAGCCAAAAAGTACCCTGGTATGTCAGCCTAAATCATACCCAAACCTTAATCGACCCTTACTAGTTTTTCCCCATTTAACTTTACTTAAGCCAAATTCCATTCCAAACCACAACCCTATTTTTATCACCAATCTCTTAAATCTAAAAAATACGATCTACACCGACACCAGAGTCCGAATATTTTCTTGAAAGACCTTATAATTAAGACTGCAACAGCATCCAAGTAGCATACTCTCCGAAAGACATACGACTTGGGCTTTTTTCACTTGATTTATATATACTCTTAAAATAAGGAACCAACGTGCCATCTTCATAGCTCGCCAATATTCTAGGGTGAATGTAGTATTCTTTGCAAACCGCCACAGTATTACCTAAATTATCAGCCACTTCTTCAATCACTCGAGACACAACTTCCCTTGCCTCCTTTTCAGATCCAGGAATACCAGAGTCATAAAGTGCCCCTCCAGCAATAGTGGTACCTCCCCAAGTTCTAAAATCCTTAGCCGACATAGCTTCACCAGCAATAGAATGCAAATACTCATTCACATCTTGTGAATCAACCGTACATTTATTCTTGTCTTCATCCACATATTGAAATATCTTGTATCCTGGCAACTCAATACACTTCTTAACCGTCTTAGCTACTCGAGGATGATTAATATCCAATTCATGATAGACCCCACTCTTACCTTTAAAATGGAACTTAATAGTATCTCCTTTTACTTCCACATGCTTACCTCTCAACGTCGTCAACCCGTGTGAATCATTTGCCTTTTCATACGACTTATTCCCTACTCTAATAAAAGTATTCTCCAAAAGCCATACTACCGTTGCCAAAATTCGTTTTCTAGTCATCTTCTCTTGCATCATGTGTCTATAAACTGTTCTTCTCAATTTTGGCAATACTTCACCAAAACGAATCATCCCATCAAATTTATTTTGCTGTTGCTGTGCTATCCAATCAGAATTATATATATACTGTTTTCGCCCTTTATCATCATATCCAATTGCCTGAATATGCCCATCATCACTCGGGCAAATCTTTACATCACTCCACGCAGGTGGAATCACCAATTTCTCCACCTTTTCTATTTCTTCAACCTTTAGCGGATTACCACTCTTATTGAAATACTGAAACCCTCTTCCATGCCTTTTCCTCGCCCACGTTAGTCCACTACCACTTACATACCGAACTCCATTTCCATTTCTACTCATACGCTCAATTATGACACAAAACAAAAATCCCATAACAGCCATCACCTCACACAGCAGTAGGCAAGGTTAGAACTAGTTTAGCAAAACATACCTAGTCATCATATCTTGAACCTATTTTGATTTTATTCACTAGTTCTAAATCAGATAGATCATCACACAAGGCAGCGAGTGCTTTTTCATCATCACTACCTAAATCAACCCAAAACCGATATCGTTTATCTTCCTTGTCCCATTCATTTGCATCTTCATTCCAATCATGCATCTTTCCCTTTCCATGACCTTTACTTATTCCTTTTTTAGCCCAATTTACCATTAAATTTTCTAGTTTTTGTTTATCTTCCTTAGATGCAGGCTTTCCCAACTCAACATCAATAGTCAAATCATCTGCCTCAATATTTTTTTCAAGTTCAATCTCAAAAGGATATTCCTGCCCATCATCTTTATATTCTCCCATATCCAATATTCTACCACACCTGAAATACCCCATACACCATCCCATTTCATACCCGAGCTCCCCTTCCATCCCTGTCAGCCTTTGGCTGAAGATTATTTACAATCCTAAGCGTAGTCTAGGACACAAACCACAATCTCTCTTACTAATTAGTACTTTTCATTAGTCTCCAAGATAAAACAGACACCCAAAGCAAATAACTGTAGATATTTATTCTTTCAAACAAACCCATCATTGGAATATTTTTCATAATAATAATTGGAGACAGTCCACCAAAAACTAACATTATTCCAACTGTTATCAAAGAATAATATTTAAAAGATCCCCACACCATCTCTTTATTTAACTGAATCCCAATAATTGGAACTAAAAACAAAACTACTATTGCACTAATACCAGTCAAGATCAAATGAAAAATACCTGTAGTAGTTGAAGGGGTTCCAACAGGATCCATTGGTAGAACTGTACCCGTCAAAACAGTTAGTAGTCCAATAATTACCAACAAAGTTCCACCAGTTCTTAAGAACTTATTTTTTTTAAACATATTCAAAAAACCAGACCAAAATAATATAGCCGATAAAGCAGAAAAAAATAATAGGCTTCTTACTAAAAACATATCATTTGCACCATTCTGAGTTAGCTCACTTACCGCGTTCACAATGAAACTATAGTCTGAAGTAATAAACTTACCCACCAAATCTGCTGCCAAATAAAATATAGTCGATAATATTCCGCCAATTAAATAGTATTTATTTTTCATATTTGTTAATTAGATACCACATTCCCCATAGACCATAAATAGAAATTAAAGGCAATACTACTGAGTATGTAATGTATTTTTCGTGGCTTAGGTGAAAATTACTTGCCCCAATATTAATTGAATACAAATGAACCAGTGGCCAATATGCAGAAATTGCCATGGCTCCAAACATGCTATAAACTCCCCATGATTTATTCTTTAAAAGACCTATCACTCCTCCCACCAGAAGTGGGATGTAAATTACTGTATCACCAAATGCAAAACCTTTAGCAAAGGCTATCCCCACTCCCCCTATCTCCCGAATTGATTCTTGTAGACCTAAAGAAACTGCCAACTCATAATTAAATAATGAAACAGTTTGCCCTACAAGAAGAAACATGATTAACAATATCGCGATAAATATAAATACGGAAAATGTTGTTGATCTTTTTGTCATATTTATATTGTACCTAGATGAAAAGGATTAATAAATGTATTAAAATCATGATATGAAATTAAACACAAACATCTCTCAACAAAAAGCAGTTACAATTTTAAGGTTCCTTTATCCAATTTGGGCAGTTTTTGGGATCATCACCTTACAATACATACCTAGCAAGATTGTAGTAGCCGGAGACGCCATAGCCACTGCAACCAATATTGTTTCTAATCAAGTTCTTTTTAGTATAAGTATTGTGGGTAGCTTAATTTCGCAACTTATTCACATATTAGTGGTATTAGTTTTGTACAAACTATTTAAATCAGTTGATAAAGATCAGGCTCTACTTATTGTAGTACTTGGACTTGTTGGTGTTCCCATCACCATGCTAGGCACCTTAAATCAAGCCGCAGCCATGGTTTTGGCTAAAGGAACTGGGTATTTATCTGCTTTCGATCCTTCTCAACTACAAGCGTTAATGATGTTCTTTCTTGATTTATTTAAAAAATCAGAAATTATCTCATGGCTTTTCTGGGGACTATGGCTATTTCCCCAAGGTATTTTGATAAACAAGTCTGGATACTTTCCAAAACTTTTTGGCGTACTAATGATGCTTGCAGGTTTTGGATACTTCCTAGGTAGTTTTGTTTATTTCCTTTTACCAAACAATGAAGTAATCTCCAGCATATTAAACACCTTAACTATTGGTGAAGTAGTATTTATGGCCTGGTTAATGATTAAAGGAGCTAATTTCAAAAAAATAAAGTAAAAACCCTCTGCTACTCTCCAGGAGTGCCCAATGTTCCAAAACTATTCACCATTCCCATAATCACTGGTTCAAGCTTTTCCCAATCCTCAGCTTTTGCCTGTGAATAAATTAACCATCCACCGCCACCTTTCGGATGAAACAAATATCTTCTAAACTGCCTAAATCTCATCTCTTCCAAACCATCATGGTCAAGCAAATAATCATAGTTCTTAGCCCCTCTCCATATTCCTTCCACAGACTCCTTTACCACTTTCACATTAGGATACATCTTTACTAACGCATCTTCATACTTCTCTAAAAACCCACCCTTATCCACCTCTTCAACCCTAGCAAAAGGCTCAACCGCTACATAAGTCCAACCGTTATCACCCATTTTTTTATCAGCCACCACCAACATCTCCATCTTATTACCCTTATTTTCAGTCCTACCCCAACCAACCGGTACCTTCATCTTCCAACCATACTGGCTTTCATACACGCCATCATCCGTACGCTCAATTTCCTGCACCTCTGTCATTTCTTTATTAATCCTTATTGAGTTCTTAACCACATCAAACACAAACCAACCCACGAAAACCAGTATTATTATCCCAACTATCTTTAATATTTTCTTCATATTATTTTACTTTTTAAATATATTTTTAATCTTAAAAATCAATCTCCCCCACCAATTACTCTCTTTCAGCAAACTCTTCACCGCCTCACTCTTCTGCTCTGAGTCAAAGGTTCCTTTCTCCCAACTCTCTCCTCCTTTTTCATACTTCTCAACATCAATCTTTACGCTCTCTCCTTCTTTCACCCTCAATATCTCCTCGTTCTCCTTTGTCTGTAAGTTTATCCTGTATGCCACCGCCTCACCTTCATACACCTTAATCACCAACTCATCTCCTTGGTACAAGTACTCCACCACACTATGATTCTCAAATACCAACTCAACCGGATCACTGTCCTCCATAGTCGTTACTTCCTCTCCCCTGTAATTTAAGTACGTGTTTCTAGCAAACCCCACACTGCTTGTCTCACTGTATTCCTCATGGTCACTCTTGAAAGCCTTGTTCCACCAACCTTGTTTTCCTCCAGACTCATACTTAACCACCATCTGACCAGCCTGCATCACCGTTACAGGTGTTCTTGCTCTAAGCATATTAGGATTACTTCTATCAAAAGAGTGAGATCCTTCCGATCTCCTCTCGGTGTACTGATCTAGAACTTCCTTCCACTGTTCATCCTCAACCGACTCCGTTGTCATCAGCGTTACTCTTGTTCCATCTCCTTGCAGACGAATATGCTCTCCTGTTGAGGTTGTAAACACTGCCAAACCATCCTCCCCTTCTGTCTCAATCACCATTCCAGGCTCCAACACCATCTTGTCATCCAAAGGCACTCTTTTGTTACCAACCACCACATACGCATTGTTTACCCCCAACACATCAGTTTTCCACTCCTCTCTGTCCTCAGGATCACCAGTAATCACCACGCCTGATTTACCAAGCTCCTCCTGCAACTCCTCTTCCACTTCACTATCCATCTCAATCTCTAAAAACTCACTCGTGTCCAACTCAAACTCCACATCCTTTCCTCTAAAAACCTTACCATTAGAAACCTTTGAAATTTTCCCTTTAACTTTTTTCCCCACCACCCCTGCTTCCCAACTATATCTATCTGTACTGTATTGTCCAAACTCACCTACCTTTGCTACCACTTCCCCACGAAGCCCCGTTCCTCTTTGCTCTCCTTGAAATGCAAATGAATAATCGTTCCTCAGTCCCCAAGATGAAAAGTCCTCCACCTTCCCTTCCCACCAAACCCACCAATCAGCCCCATACTCACTAATCCTCCCTCTACCACTTACCACCCCTTCATCAGACACAGACAAACTGATAGAGTTCACCCCTGGATAAAGAATCTCTCTCTTTGCAATCTCCTCCTCTATCATCTCTTCAGTAAATTGCATTTGTGCCTCCAGTATTGGCCCTATATCAAAACTACCTGAAGCTGAATAACTCCTTGCCGCTACCACCTCACCACCAAACAAAAAACCAAGAATCAAACAAAAACCAACGACCAACAAACCTTTATGCAGCTTATCCATCATTACATTCTATTATTACACAAAACTCTCAAATCAACATTATATCAAAAACACACGATACATCAACCTATTTCCATCATTTGCTCCCCGGACTGGACTCGAACCAGTGACCTAGGCATTAACAGTGCCGCGCTCTACCAACTGAGCTACCGGGGAATATAAACGTACAACTTCTAAAAATTTATTTCTAAAAGCTCCTCTTATTTTAACCTAAAAACACCTTCAAACCAAGCTAGAACACAAACTACCAACCTACTTCTTCTCTTTCTTCTTATCCAACCTGTCTAACTTTAACTTCTTTACTCCAAAATAAACCACCGAAGCTATTACCAAGAAATCAATTAATACAGACAAAAAACTCCCCCACATTACTTCAGCTGATCCTATCTTCAAGCTGTAAGAAGAAAGGTTTCCGGCAGCTCCCAAGATAATTCCAAGTAAAGGATTAATAATATCCTTTACCAAAGAAGACACAACCTTAGAAATTGCTCCACCTAATATAAAACCAACAGCCAAACCCACTACTCCTTGCTCACGTACAAAATCCATGAAGCCATTTATCTTCATCTTCCTCATCTCCCCAAAATCATATTTAAAACAGACAGTATCAAAGCCGCCAAAACCGCTGTCCCAAAACCTGCGACACTAAACCCTTCTACCAACTTAGCCGTCATCAGTATCAAAGCTCCATTTATCACCAAGGTAAACAATCCCAAAGTCATAATATTTACCGGCAAGGTTAAAAGTATCAACAAAGGCCTTACCAACATAGCCAATACTCCCCAAACCACCGACACTACTAATAAAGGCGTCCAGCCCTCAATTGTTACTCCTGGAACCAAATATGCCGTTACATAAAAGGCAACCGCACTAATAATCAATTTTCCAATCATAACTTTATCTTACCTTAATCCAAAAAATCCTGCAATCTTCGTTTCCTACTTGGGTGTCTCAGCTTCCTTATTGCCTTACTCTCAATCTGTCTTATTCTCTCTCTGGTTACTCCAAAATGCCTACCGACCTCTTCTAAAGTCAAAGGCTTACTCCCAGCCAAACCAAACCTCATTTTCAAAACCTTACTTTCTCTCTCAGTTAAGGCATTCAAAGACGCTTCCAAATTCTCATGCATCAACTGCTTGCTTGTTACCTCGTAAGGAGAAGCCTGCCTATCATCTGGAATAAAGTCTCCCAGCAACGAGTCTTCCTCATCTCCAATCGGAGTCTCCAAAGAAGTCGTCTTCTGTGATATCTTCAAAATCTCTCTTACTCTCTCAGGTGTTATCTCAAGCTCATCGCCTACCTCTTCATCGGTTGGTTCTCTACCTAAATCTTGCATTAATTTTCTTTGAGTACGAATCAGCTTATTTATCGTTTCCACCATATGTACCGGCACCCTAATTGTTCTTGCCTGATCTGCAATCGCTCGGGTAATAGCCTGTCTAATCCACCAGGTTGCGTAGGTGGAAAACTTGTATCCCTTGGTCCAATCATACTTCTCAACCGCCCTAATCAACCCTTTATTTCCCTCCTGAATCAAGTCCAAGAAACTCATCCCCCTACCCATATACTTTTTAGCAATCGATACCACCAATCTTAAGTTACTTTGAGTCAATTTAGATTTTGCATCAGCATCATCCCTATCAACCCTTTGCGCCAAAGAAATCTCTTCTTCTCTTACCAACAAGGGAATTCTACCAATCTCTCTTAAATACATTCTGACTGGATCATTTATGGTTTTTTTATCCATCCTAGACACTTCCTCAAGTTCCTTCTCCAAATCCGCATTCACCACCACCTCTTCCTCACCCATAGCCACACTCTCGAAAACATCAATCTCAGCCGCAAACAGCTCCTTATACAGCTTATCTAGATCATCAACCCTCTTCTCTGCATCCGGAAACATCTCAAAAACCTCTTCTTGAGTCACAAATCCATGCTCTCTACCCTTCTTTATTAGGGTTTTAACAATCATCTCGATAGGTAGGGTTTTCTTCTTAGTCTTTTTACTAGCCATATTTCCTGATTCTTCAAACAAAACTTATTCTTCTAGAGCTTACCACAAATACTCAAAAATTCAACCTCCTAGGCTAAAAACCCACCTACCAACCTTTCCTTTTTATCCAACCACACCAGCCTCTTACTAATCTCCACTATTTTATCCTCATCCTTACTTTTCTCTACTTCCTCAAGTCTGCCAATCAACTCCACTCTCTCTTCACGCAATCTATTTCTAACCAAATCCACCGTTAGCCTAATCACCTCTCTCTCTCCTAAGTCGTCTTCTTTTTCATTCATATAACACTCCTCAGCTACCTTTTTTAGCTCTTCAGGTAACTCTTTTATCCAATCCGCTACCTTTTCACCTTTATTCTCAAGCCATTTAACCAACACCTTACCAGAGGCACCTTCTAAATTCGTCCCCGAAAGCATCTTTTTTACTAAATGTTTCTCCTCTCCCTCAAGCTGAAACAAAACCGTCAACAATCTCTCGGTAAGCCTATCACTCCTGTTATCTACATCCTCATCTTTTTCTTTCTCTTCTGCTCTCGGACCACCAAAACCACTACTCTTCTCACTTCTTTCACTTTTTTCCATCTCTTCCCACACTCTATCCTTACTTACCCCTAACTTCTCAGCCAATCTCTTGACCCACACCTCTGCCACCACCCTATTCTCAATTTTGGACAGATAAGGCACCGTCATCTTCACTACCCTTTTAATATCCTCCGGTGTCTCCATCCCCCATCTATCAAACGCTTTTTTCATTACCCATTCATATACAGACACAGGTTTGCCTACCAGTTTTTTCCATAACGTTGGACTCTTCCTTGAAAGCTCATCCGGATCCTTACCTTGAGACCAATAAACTACCCTAACCTCCAAATCTCTTTTTTCTAAAATCTCGATAGACTTCTTCAAAGCTTCCTCCCCTGCATCATCCGCATCCAAGGCCAAAATAACCAACTTACACAACCTAGCCAACCTCTCAACCATCTGTTCCGTCAAAGCAGATCCTTTTATAGCCACCGTCTCGGTTACTCCCGACATAAACGAACTAATCATGTCCAACTCTCCCTCAACCACCACTACTTGGCTCTTTTTTCGTATAGCTTGCCTGGCCTGACTCAAACCGAAAAGCATCTCTGATTTGTGATAAATCAAGGTCTCTGGCGAATTAATGTACTTAGGTTCATTTTCTCGAGCCAACTCAGGAATCACCCTACCAGAAAATCCAACCACCTTCTCACCGCTATCAAGCAAAGGAAACATCACTCTACCCCTAAACCTGTCATACACTCCTCCCTTACTCCCTCTAATAGCTACTCCGGCACTAACCAACTCATCTTCTTTAAAACCCTTCTTTATGGTCAAAAATCTACTCAAACCATCCCAGCTTGATAAAGAAAATCCCAAACGGAAAGTCTTCCAAATCTTCTCCCCCAAACCCCTATCCTTCAAATACTTTCTTGCCACCTCTCCCACTTTATGTTCAACCAGCAGGTAATGGTAGTACTCAGCCGCTAAAGAATGAATCTCCAACATTCTCTTTTTCTCACTGCTTTTACCATCATTTCCTAGTTTTTTAAGCTTGACTCCAGCCCTTTTTGCCAACTTCTCCAGAGCTTCTACAAACTCCAAACCTTCAACCTCCATTAAAAACTTAATTACATCTCCCCCTGCCCCGCAGCCAAAACACTTATATATCTGCAACTCCTCATTCACCATAAAAGAAGGCGTCTTCTCTCCATGAAACGGACAAAGACCTTTATGGTTTCTTCCTGTATTTTTTAAGGTTACGTACTCACCCACCAAAGAAACAATATTTACCTTACCCTTAATTTCATCCTTTTGATCCATACTCTTATTCTACCCCATCAATACCCAAAACCATTCATTCTGCGGAGGAGATGGGATTCGAACCCATGTGTGCTTAACGCACAATCGCTTTCCAAGCGATCAGAATGGACCACTATCTGACTCCTCCAAACTACGTCAAATTATACCTCACACTCTTGCGGAGGGTACAGGATTCGAACCTGTGCGGGTTTAACACCCATTGGTTTTCGAAACCAACGCCATAGACCGCTCGGCCAACCCTCCAAACACACTAAGCTTGCCGCGTGGCAAAACTTTACGCGGTGCGCCCAACAAGACTCGAACTTGTAACCTCTTGATCCGCAATCAAGTGCTCTATCCATTAAGCTATGGGCGCATGACCAAGCCTATTTTACATCGAAACTACTCTAAAGGCACCTTTTCACCAAACCACTTCACCACCCTATCGGTATAGGTACTCTCCGGTTTTTCCAAAGTCAAAAACCTACCCATTATCTCTCTTATCTTTTTCTCTTCCGCTTGACCATAAACCAACACTAACTGTCCCGGAAACTTATTCAATAAAACTCTCAAAAGCTTCTTTCCCCACTTCACCTCAAACCAAAAATTTCGCATTATCTCCCATCTATACAAAGCTCCACCCGTCCTAACTCCTTTATCTGTGATCTTATGTTCCCTTATTCCAGGCTCCGTCTTAGACATTGCCCAAGCCATAAACACCACCGCCCAAATTACCAACACCGGCATTACTCCTTCAATAAAGAAGAAAATAATACTCACCAAAACCGCCAATACTATCACCGTACTATAAAACTCCTTACTCCACCTTTTGTGTGGTCTTTCTATAGATTTCCAGGTAAACAAAACCTTCTCCTCACCCATATCTAACTCATCTACTGGTTCTCTTACAACTTCTTGTTTCTTACTCACGAATAAAGTTTAGCACAAGTGAATTTGCGGAGGCGGTGGGATTCTTAAGGCTCGCCAAATCCTCGAGCCATCGGGCTCGGGGAGAACTCAGGGTGAGAATCCTTATACCAGCTTGCCGCGTGGCTTTAGCTTTACGTGGCGGAGGCGGTGGGATTCGAACCCACGGATCTTTTAAGGATCACGGCTTAGCAAGCCGCTCGATTAACCACTCTCGCACGCCTCCAATACAACGAATTATACCAGCCTCTTGCGGAGGGTACAGGATTCTTGAGTTTACGAAATCCTCTTGAGGAGAACCGTAGGTGAGAACCCTTATACCTGCTTGCCGCGTGGCTTTAGCTTTACGTGGCGGAGGGTACAGGATTCGAACCTGTGCGGGTTTAACACCCATTGGTTTTCAAGACCAACGCCATAGACCGCTCGGCCAACCCTCCAATTACCCATATTCTACCTCAAATCTTGAAAATCAATCAAAAATGCAAATTATACGTTTGGGTGCAAAGGATATCCTTTTGGTTTCTTTCCTTCAGCCAGCCTCTTCTGATCAGCTTCTGACCAAGCACTTATAGGCACTCCTTTAAACTCATTTTCCTCTTCCATCATCAACCTAGCCGCATCTGCCAAAGTTAAATTGGGAAAATCCTCTATTGTTGATCCAAAAGGAGGAGCACCATGTTCTATTGCAACATACACCTGCCTCAACCTTGTCCTTAAAGATAGTATCGGATGGGTTGCAACAAACAACACATCCTTAAAATTGGCCCTACTATCCACAGCTTCTGGAAAAATTAATCCACCCTCCTCAACCAACTCCTCAATCTGACTTATTCCCTCTCTTGCTTGCTCATCTCCCCCCATCGCCATACCTGATAACTTTTCTAAGGCCAACAATGACTCATCATTCGTGTCAATTACCTTTTGAAACAAATCATTAACTGCCGCGTTCCTTTCCTCCTCTTTAATACCTTCTGTCCTTTTTTCCATAATTGATCGCGATTATACACAAAAACACCACATTGTGGAGACGGTGGGATTCTTAAGGCTCGCCAAATCCTCGAGCCATCGGGCTCGGGGAGAACCCAGGGTGAGAATCCTTATATGCCAGCTTGCCACGTGATGAGCAAAGCGAATTTTACGTGGCTTGCCGCGTGGCTTTAACTTTACGTGGTGGAGACGGTGGGATTCGAACCCACGTCTGAAATAAATAAATAACAGGATCTACAAGCTTAGTTTGTGTATTTTTCTCTATATCTTTCCACAAACAAAATCGATATAGAGTCGATTTAGATAGTCTTTTCCATTTTTGCCTAAATCAAACAAAAATAGAGCATCTTAAAGTGTGTACCTGCCTCTAGTGATCCCTAAAAGAAAAATCATCTAGAAACACCCGGTTAAGCGTACGCTAAAGCGTAGTTAGCGGGAGCGAATTCGGCGGCTGAGTCTAGGTCAAGACCTAAACCAGTTGCTAAAACGCTGTCTGTCTTCTCTTCGTTGACAGTTAATTGTTTTAAAAGTTTAACGAGTTATTAAGCTCGGCTTGCCTCTGTCAATGTACCCATTCCATCGAAACCTGTCGTCCCCAATAAACACGCATTATATCAAAAAATAGCCGTAAAATCAAGCTAAAACCCAGAAAACACTTTAGAATTTACTTACCCTTCCTTAAATCTCTAAACATCTCCACTTTTTCGGTCAAGTCTACTCCCATTACCTGCTTCTTAGCTGCCTCTATCACCACATTAGACAAAAACTTGTCAAACTTTCCTCTATCCATCTTCTTTATCTTCAACCTTAAGAAGGCCTTCCATGCTTTTTGAGTCTTCAAACGCAATATCTCCTCACTCCAATCATAGCTTTCTATTGCGACAGGCATAGCTTTATCCCAAAATATGTTCATTTTATTCTTTCTGCTTTCTTTTATTAAGTTTTAAATCTTCTAGACAGATCTCTTTTTTGTTTCCTCTTCTTCAAGATCTCTCGTTTTTCGTATCTTTTCCTACCTCTTACCAAACCTATCTCTATCTTTATCAATCCTCTCTTATTATACACCGACAAGGGTACCGCGGTCAATCCACTACCCTTAAGCTTAGCCTCCAAATGGCGTTTTTCCTCTCTTTTTATCAATAATTTCTTGAGTCGATCAGGCTCGTACTCTTCCTCACTACCATCAAACTTGTATCTTGGTATCGAAAGACCACTAGTCCACAACTCACCAGCCTTTATAACCACTCTAGAACCCAACAGATTACCCTGACCACCTCTTAAGCTCTTCACCTCTCCACCAGACAACACCACTCCAGCTTCTAAGCTTTCTATTACCTCATAATCTCTTTTTGCCTTCTTATTTACCAACTTCATTCCCCTATTTTACTCTACCCAGTACAACTTACCCAAAGACAAGACCATTAACCGACCATCTTCTGTGTATAAAATATCTTTACTATTAGAAAATCCTTCCCAAATCAACTGATACATATACTCACCAGTTTCTTTGTTAAAGACCACCACTCTAGAACTTGAAGCATCAAGAATAGAGATTTTCTCTCCTTCTATCTGAACCGCTACTCTATCTCCAACCAAGTTCTCCGGACCACCTTCCAAGGAAAATCTCTCCCTACTTCCTCTTCTAAGTTTTGAAACCTCTCCCTTTTTACCCAACACCCATATATCTCCATCAATATCCAAATCCACCAACTCCCCTATACCAATCTCTTGCTCGGGTTGAAGCCATCTTCTCCTATCCTGAATATCCTTACCTAAAAGAGTAAACTTCCACACCTCTCCGGCTCCAGCATCCAATACGTAAACCCCACTCCCAAACACCTCTACCTCAACCGGACTCACCACCGTCGCATCAAACTCCACCTCTTTCTCACCAGACAACACCAATCCATTATCAGTCAAAAACACTGCCTCTTTTCCATCTCCACCAACCGCCTTCCATCTTCTCTCCTTATCACTATCAACCACCTCCGCCTTCTTACTATCATCCAATTTAATTCTCACCAACAACCCTTCATCCTTCTCCAACAACCCAATCTCCTCTCCAAAACTTACCAAGCTATTCCCCATAAGCTTAGATCTAACCAAACTCAAAACCAGGAAAAGTTTAGGTTCTACTTTTTTCTCTCCAGACACCTCTATCCAACTCTCATTCAACTTCAATCCATAACTTTTCCAGTCTTCTTCATACTTAGTGTCCATCCAAGTACTCTCAGAAAGCTTCACCTCTTCTCTTACCTCCATCAATAACTTCCTAGCTCCAGCAGGATTAATCTCTAATAAAGACTTGGCCTCCGACTCTCTTTTCTGCCAAGAACTAATTTCGCTCTCCCAACTACTCTCTATTTTCTGCCCTTTACTCTTCACCACTCCTCCAACCACACTAAACACAAACAATACCAAAAATACTATCCCTAACCACATAACCTTACCTTTGTTGCTCTTATCTTCCCTAACCTCAATCTTATTTCTTTTTTTCTTGAAGGTAGAAAACCAATATCCAGCCATTTTTTTCTTCAAACCGTTAGGTCCTACCACCTTGTTCTCACTTACTACTTCAGCCACTGCACTTTCTCTTTTTATCCCAAAATCTTCTTCCCCTACCTCCTCCAAGATCTCTTCTGCATCTCTTTTCTTTACTTCCAAAAGTAAACCAGCTACTGCTTTTTCCGTTTCTTCCAAAACCTGTTTACTTAATTCATCCGCCACCTTACCCAAGATCTTTTTACTATCCAATCCCTTAACTTTATCCATCACTCCTCCAACCCCCAAACCCAATCTGTCTCCTTTGTTTATTGCCCCAACCACCACCTTTATTTCATTTTTATCGCCAGCCAAGATCATCTGCTGTCCTCCCCTTACAATGATTACCTTCCCTCCATTTGTGGCCATTGTCTTAACGGTTCTTTTTCCAGTTTCCGTATCCACCACCACCCAAACCCAGGCCGCTTGCAACTCATTGTTCATCTTCATCAAACCTTCCACCAACCCTCGTAAATCCCCATTTTCTTTAGTTTTGTTGAAATACTCATCCAACCACAAAAACATCTCGGATCCTGTACTCACCAACTCCTTTCCTCCTTTTATCCTCAAAACTCCAAACAAAGCTCCTTTCTCTAAAAGCTCACCTTCTTCAAAAGGTACCTTTGCATATACCTGAGCCCAATCGTCTACCAATCCCTCATTTACAATTCTAAAAAAATCTACCCCTAAAAAACTACTCATCTTGACATATTTATGTTAGTTAGCTAACTAACATAACTATACCAGTTAAGACCAAACTAATCACAAAAAACACCCAAGCAACTAACTTTAAATTCCCACCCACATGAACACTTACCACTTTATGCATCAAGGCCGTTTGCCTGACAATGATCAAAGAAAGCAAAGTAATCAAAACAAACAATATCTTCACCATTACTCCCACAACGTCGCTCAAACCGATATTTATTCCTGGCACAAACTCCATTATCTTACCCTCCCTTCGTACTCTTCTTTTTCTTCCTGTTCCATCAACTGCATCACCACTCTAGCCACTCTGTTAGGTCTAGAGATTGCCTGAAAGGTAAAGGCCGCCTGTTCCTCACCAATATCATCAGATCTTTGCTCCGAAGCCGTCTGAATCACCACATCTCCATAATTAAAAACACTAGACAATAATCCAACTTGAGAGTAGTTCACATCCTCAACCTTTCTAATCTGAGTCACGTTAATGTTCTTGTACAAAAGCCCAAAAAAGTCCACGTCTATTATCCTCTCGTCAGTTATTATGTAAATATTGTAAAACCACAAAAGCAGTTTTTGAAAGGTAAACAACAAAAGCCCCAAAAACCACAAACTCACTATTCCAAACTTAACCCCACCATCCACCAAGGCAATCAGTGGAAACTCTCCCCAAAACAAAGGTACAAACGACAAAACCAAAACCACCATTATCCAACCAATATTGGTAGCAATATGCGCTCTAGCCATGATAAGGATTAATTCCTTGCTGTGCTGAGACTCAAATTTAGTTCTCTTAGGACATACCACCAAGTTCTGCCAAACCCCTTTATCCAAACCTTCTTTACACATTAACTCAATCTCCTCTACCACTCTTGAATCCCTCCTCTTTTTCTTTAGTTCTTTTTTCTTTGCTGAAAACACTCTAGGCATGCATATATTCTACCAAATTATTTCACCTCTATTATTTGAACAGAAATAAAAATACTACTCTACTTCCACATTGTATAACCCATACATTTTCGAGCAGTTTAACGACGAATCAGGTCGACATGATGGTTTAATCTGAATATTGGCTGGAGCTCTTATATTAAACAGGTTTTTAAATTTTTGCGCACTAAAATCCTGCCCATTAACTTTAATAGTTTTTGATATTCCACTTCCATCCCACAAAACTTCAATGCTATTAATTGAACTTATTGCACCACCACCCAACTCTTGTCTCACTTTTTCCGCCGACCACGTATCAGAGTTTCCTTTATCGGTTTGGCTCAAGTGAATAATCGTGTTATTATCTTTTCTCCAGAGCAAATAAGCATTCACGATATCCACCGCTTCTTCTTCTTTTAACCACGCAGTATTATTATACTTATCTCTATAACCCCAATCACAATAAAACCATGGAGAAGATCTATCATAAGCGGTACTCTTTAAATCACCAATACTTCCTGCTGATCCAGCATCAACCGCATGTTTAGTCCAAGGCTTACTTGACCAACCTATTTCACCAGACTCTAAAACAAAACCACCGTGGGTCGATGAATACCACGCACTAATCGGACTACCGTTGTGAACCATTACCTTCCCTTTAGTATCATTAACCGCATTTTGCCAGTTACTATCATTCAACTCTTTCTTCACTACCTGCCCATATTCGTTCGGTAAAATCGAACTCTGGCCATTATTGGTTGTTGCTAAAGCATATGACCTGGCCGCAATTGCCTGCGCTTTTAATGCAGCAGAACCATTAGCCGTCCAACTGGTTGGCATTTCATATAGATGTTTCAAGTAGTCTTCTATGTTCATAACTTCATTATTAAATACTTGTCCATAACCATTTGTCCCATTAACAGTAATATTAAATCCAGTTCCATAATCAACCAGATCAAAATTATAATATGCTCTTAAAATTTCCTCATAGCCTTGATTCGCTTCCGACCTTCCTTTAGCCCCATACTGATTCATTCCTGTTCTATTAGGCACGCCAAAACTAAAAAATCCAATTCGTTTGCCTCCAAAACCAGGGCTTTTACCAATATCACTAGAACATCCCCCCAACGATGTGTAAGCTAAAAGAGGTACCGGAGCACTGGCAAACTTAGCCGCCAAAATAGACTGCTGTTTAGCAGACAAAGCTGCAATCTTTCCTTCCAAACTTCCAATATACTCACTCACCCCAGCCACCTCTCCTTCCAAAAACTTGGCCTGTTTGTCTAAAACTGAAGACAAAGAAGATAAAGAACTCTTTTTCTTTTCCAAACCGGCCTTATCTTTCTCTATCCCTATTATCTCCTTAGATATCTGCAAGATTATCTGCCTGTCTTGATCCTGAGTTTGAAATCTGTAAGCCAGCTCCCGGTTAATAGAACCAGAGTCCAATGCTGAAAACAAAAACGACACCAAAGACTTCTCTCTTAAGTTTTTGTAAAACTCTCTGGTCTTAACAGCCAGCACCTCATACTGAACTGCAGCCGACTCCTCTCTTTTCTCCAAACTCTCTTCCAACTGACTCATCTCCTTCTCCGCCTGACCAATCTGGGCTTGCAAGTTTCTCACCTTAGTTTGCAAAGCCCTCATCTCATCAGCATTCTTCTCATTGGCTTCAGAATAAGCCCCCACCTCTTTCAGTAGTTCATTTTTTTGTTGTTCCAAACACTCAAAATACACATCATCGTTATTCTTATGCTTGTCACATTCATCTGCCCTCACAGTCTTCACCACTCCCGTCATCAACACCACCAGTAGTAATATTCCAAGTATCTTCTTCATAATACATCACCAATTTTAAACCATTGCTTGTATAATAACCTTCATGAGTTTAATTAAGTCTGCCCTAGCGGCCGATCTCAAGTGTAATGGTGGTGACGGTATCAATACCGCTCTTGGCTGCATCTCTACCAACGTAGATTCAGGTGGGTTTGTTGGTAGCTTTCTGTCTCTTGCCATTGGCTTAGGTGGTGGCATTGCCCTATTGCTCATTCTTTATGGCACGTTTATTGTTACCACCTCTGCTGGTATTCCAGATAAGTTAACTCAAGGCAAAGAAATCATTAGCTCCGCCGTTTCCGGACTTATATTCATCATTCTCTCCATTGTTCTCTTAAACTTAATCGGTGTTAAAATACTAGCTATACCAGGATTTTAAAAATATGTCCGTAATAGACAGCATAAAAAGCCAAAACCCCGCCACCAACATAAACCCAGACGGTACCCTAGCAGATCTTCTCACCAATAACGGTGGTACAGGTGCAGGATACTCAATCATAAATCTCCTTATCTTTTTCGCTGGTGTTGTCTTCTTTGCAAACATAATCATCGCCGGTTGGAGCTTTATGTTCTCCACCGGAGACCCCAAAAAGGCTTCTGCTGCCTCAACCAGACTCCTAAACGGCTTTATTGGTCTTATCGTAGTCATTGGCAGCTTTCTCCTGGTTAGATTAGTCTCCACCATAATAGGTTTCCAAAACACTCCCTTAATATAAAAAGCAACCTATTACCCGCAAATTTCCCGCAACATTACCGCTTTGCCTCATTTTTTTAGTTTCTTGATATAATACCTTTCATGCAAACACCCTTGAACCATGTGGCAATAATCATGGACGGTAATCGTCGCTGGGCCAAAGCCAAAGGTCTGCCTTCCGTAAAAGGCCACCAACAAGCTGCCGAAATGGTCATCGAACCCTTAATAGAAGAATGCGTCAAACAAAAAATACCTTTTGTTACCTTCTGGGCATTTTCAACCGAAAACTGGAAACGAGACAAAAAAGAAATCTCCGAACTGTTTAAAGTCTTTAGGTTCGCCTTAGGAAAACTAGCCACCAGGTTCATCAAAAACGGTGCCAAGCTAAGAGTTTTAGGAGACATAAACCGCTTCCCCAAAGACATCGCCAAAAAATCCCTTGAAATGATCCAAAAATCCAAAAAGAACACCCAAATCACCGTCACCTTCGCCCTAAACTACGGCGGTCGAGACGAAATCCTAAGAGCCGTAAAGAAAATTATTAACCAAAAAACTCCAGAAAAAGAAATCACCGAGAAACTTTTTGCCTCAAATCTAGACACCCACGGCATTCCAGATCCAGACTTGATCATAAGAACCGGTGGAGACAAACGTCTTTCTGGCTATCTTCCTTGGCAATCCGTTTACTCCGAACTCTACTTTACCAACACTCTTTTCCCAGACTTCACCCCCAAAAAACTAAACAAGGCTTTAAAGAGTTTCACCACCCGCAACCGTCGTTTTGGCGGCAACTAACTCCAATATTTTCTCTGCTGTCTTCTCGTTAAGCTCCATATCATTTGTTAAAATCTTCCACATCTCGTCACCATCTTCCAAAGATGCCAGTCTTCTTCTTCCAAACTTCTCTACCCACATATTGCCATCCTCTACTCCATAACTCATCCTCAAACCTCCCAAACTTTGCTCATGATATCTTTTTAACCAAGCCGGTCTTAATCCTTCTCTTCCCATATTAAATGATCTTATCCTCTATTTCCCGTCAAACACTCTCAATATTAAAGGGTCCGACCCTAAAAGGAGCCCTCGACCGCAGGGTCGGGGCGGGCCCATTGGCCATTGGGACAAAGGAGGATCGTACCCTAGCAAAATAATGTAAAATATTCATTATGTCCATAATAAGACCTGTTTTAGCCGTCAACCTATCCAATATATACGAACCAGCCCAAAAACTAGGTGGTAACAACGCGACCTTCTCTACCCTTCTAAACCCTCTTATCTCCAATGTGCTTATCGTCTCTGCTCTAGCCGCCTTTCTCATCATCATTATCGCAGGCTTTAACTATATTACCGCCTCAGGCGACAAAGCCAAAGCCGAACAGTCTGCCCGTATGTTAAACTATGCCCTATTAGGACTAGCTCTCGTTGCTGGTGCCTATCTAATTACTAGAATAGTAGGTAGTATAGTAAATATAGATCTATTTAATCCAAACTAATGAGTAGCATAATCGGAACCATCACCCCACCCGCCAACATCCCCAGTGCTCCCACCGACACCACCGGCTTCCTAAGGTCCATCATCATCTTTATTATCGTTCTTGCAGGTATATTTTCTTTCTGGCAAATCCTCATCGCCGGCTTTAACTACATTACAGCTGGTGGAGACAAGGCCAAGGTTGAAGTAGCTCAACTAAAAATCAACCAAGCTCTCGTGGGTCTAGTCATCATAGCCATCAGTTTTGTTCTCTCCGCCATCGCCGGACAGATTCTCTTCGACGACCCTGGCTTTATCCTAAATCCAAAAATAGAAACAGTTTTATAGCCATGAACATAAAATCAGTCCACGCAGCTCCAGTCGACCTAGGCCAACCCCTATCAGGAGTCGGCAAGTATCAACAAGGCGCAGATACTCAAACAGGTTCCCTGCTCACCGACTTTCTCTCCTCCATCATCACCACCCTTACCGTAGTAGCCAGCTTAGCCTTCTCTATTTACTTTATTATTGGCGGGCTCAAGTGGATCACCTCAGGCGGTGACAAAACCAAGGCAGAGGAAGCTAAAACCCAAATGACCCAAGCTGCCATTGGCTTAATCGTCGTAGTCGTCTCCTTCTTTATAATCGGTATTATTAGTAACGTCCTCGGTCTAGACATCCTAGACCCAGCCGCAGTCTTAGGTTTGTAAATATGGCCATTCAAAACAACGCCCTTCCAGCAGCAATCGCAAGTAAATCCCCCGGAGAAGGTTTAGCCTTTTACATAGCTCAACTCTGGAAAACCATCGTAATAGTTGGTTCCCTAGCTTTCCTTCTTTATCTAGTCTGGGGAGGAATTCAATGGCTCATGTCCGGTGGAGACAAAACCAAGGTTGAAGAAGCTAAAGCAAAAATATCAAATGCCATCATGGGGCTAGCTGTACTAGTTATCTCTTACGCAGTAGTCTTGTTTATAGAAGCCGTTTTCAAAATTAATATATTAAAACCTGAATTCCCCACCGTATGAATACCGTAGACATCGACTCACAAGTAGGTAGCTTCTTCGGCTACACCTGTATCGGAGAATTCATTAGCAATATGGTCAGTCTAGGAATTATTGTTGCTGCTCTATTAGTATTCCTCTACCTTGTCTGGGGAGGCGTTGAGTGGATTACCTCAGCAGGTGACAAAACCAAAACAGAAGAAGCTCAAAAAAGAATCTCAAATGCCGTAATCGGTCTAGCTATCGTGGCTACCTCGTGGGCAGTCTGGAAAATAATCCTCTACTTCTTTGGTGTTAATATAGACGCCATTTGTACCAGCAATCCATTAGGATAACCAACAACTTGACAACCATCCCCAACAATCAGCTATAATAAAAACATAATAAGAATTATTAATATAAATATAATGAAAAATAAAATTCTCTCAAGCCTTTCAGTTGTCCCTACAGCCTTAGCAGCTGCTAGCATAGGAGTACCTAAACCTGATCAAGCCAAAATCACCGATATCGGTAAACTCCTATCTTCGGGCGTTTCTCTAGCTATTATCCTAGCTGGTGTCTTAGTTTTTGCTTTCCTAGTTTGGGGGGGAATTCAATGGATCACTTCAGGTGGAGACAAAACCAAAACAGAGGAAGCCAGAAATAGAATCACCGCTGCTCTTGTAGGTCTTGCCATCGTGGCTGCCTCATGGGCACTAATCAAGATCATTTCCTACTTCTTTGGAGTCGGAGACATCTTTGAAGGCTCAATCGACATTCCAAAACCTTACTAACCACACTCTTTCCCGTCATCCCGATTGGAAAACTCGATTCTTATCGAGAATGAAATAGAGGTCCTTAGATCCTCGTTCACGGAAAAACCCTTTCTCCTGTCATTCCGAGCGTAGTCGAGGAATCCCTTTCAACTGTACAACTTATCAATAAACGAAGTAATTATTTTACTTGTAGTTTTACCAGCCACAGAGATTTCTCCACTCGAAGACTCGGTCGGAATGACAATAAAAATAATGTAAAATACCTATCATGGCTGTTTGGACATCTGAATGCGTAACCAATGAAGTAGCAACAATTCAAGGTATAGGCTGTGTTATCAAAAACCTTCTAGAACCTCTCCCTGCCCTTATCGCCCTAGCCGCCTTAATCATGCTAATAGTAGCCGGTATTCGTATCTCTCTCTCAGGCTCCGACCCCAAAGCCAACGCCGCTGCTTGGCAAACCTTTACCTGGGCCATTGTAGGCATCATTCTCCTAGCTGGTGCTTGGTTAATCCTGGTGGCAATTGAAAAATTCACCGGCGCTCCAGTCACCGAATTCGGCTTTCTCTGATCTCTAAGGGGTCCGACCCTAAAAGGAGTGGCTACAGCCACGGGCCCATTGGCCATCAGGCCAAGGGAGGGTCGTACCCCTAAAGTTTACTCATATATAATCAACCCTACATGAAACTTAAAATTATTCTTTCTTTAATCTCGTCATTCTGGCTTGTCCAGAATCTAACTCCTTCTAAAGCCCTTGCCGCCAGTACCTGTCCCGCAGGAGAAATTCGCTATCGTGAAGGTGGACCTTGCGAAAAAGAAACCCCCTTTATCCACGACACTCTCTCCGACTACCCCTTAACCTGCCAAAACACCCCTTTCGTTTCTTTCCATCGTGAAGAAGACACTCCACCCTACGATCCGGACAAAGTCTGGGTCACGGTAAACTCAGACATCATGTCAGCTGAACTAGGTGGTTTCGGCCCCAGTCTAGAAGCAATCTCAAGCAAAACCCCAGACGTCTTGGCCGCCCTTTATCCCTTTAACGCCTTGTTCGACAAACCCCCAAACACCTCACCCTTCAACGAAAGAGAGTCTTTCAGAACCTATTGGAGACTGCTTTCTAGCCTCCAACAAGCCAACGCCAAAGCCTCCTTTTTTGAAGAAGTTCAAGATGGAAAAATAAACAACCAAACCTTCAAGTTCTACAACAGCAAAGACCAAGAAAAAGAATGGCAAATAAAAGATCTCTACAACAAACTCCCCAACTGTATTAGAAAGTTTCCAGTTTGTGAAGACTACACAGAAAAGTACAACAATCTGAACATAAACATTCAAGAAGCTTACGACGCTCTAGTTCCCTTCAATTTCGATAACGTCAGAGGTTACGAAGTAATAAAATACGACCATCCAGACGGTAGACACGTAGTTCACATGTTCATAGAAAATCTCCCCTACATAGCCGCCATCAACCAGGGACTGCTTGACACAGACACCGGACTTCTAAACACACTCTCTCCTTCCTGGTTAAACACCGACCGTCAACCCACCCTAACCTCAGACAAGGTCATTCCTTTAAGCCAAGAAGGTAGTCTCTACGCCGATATCAGAGCCCAAGCAAAAAAGGGCAGATGCGGAAACCCACCAGACGGCAAATACCTCTCTGCTCCCCCAACTTTTCCAGAGCCTTTTCAAAACCCAGGAAAAACCCTAGAACAAACCTTTGAAATAGACATAGAAACCCACACAGAAATAAGATATGACAAGTTTGGCATTCCCTACACAGTTTGGATTTCCAAAGGTAGTAGCTTAGGTTCCTCAAGCGTCCAGGTATTAAACAACCCCAAACAGGAAGATATCAGTCAAGCCCTAGCAGAAAATCAATCACATTCAATGTTTAATATGTTCACCTCCTCCGCCGTCCAAGAAGCGTACAACGACAAGAACATCCATGCTCCCTCATCTTTTAGAGATGGTAAACCAGTCTCCCCATACGACGGCTCGGTAGACGTAGGAGAAAAAGATACCTTCATACCCAGAAAAGGCGGTGAGCCACACGTAAAACTCTGTGAACTAAGAAACCAATGGCTCATCCCCGCCAGCTTACAAAGAAACATAGATTGCGAAAACCTAACCTTCTCCGAACCTGTCTGTGGCAATACAGGTCAACCACCCACTCTACCAGCCACCAAAAGCAGCTGTACTCTCTCCACCAACTCTTCCTATGGTCCTATCCCCGATCTATCAAGCCTACCTTCTCTAAAAAAGATGCTAGAAAGTGCTGGCTCAACCTTCAACGTACCACCAGGCTTAATTCTCTCTACCATGTACGCAGAAGGCATGTTCAATCCAGGCAAGTACGACTGGACCGAACAAAATGTACAAGACTGGAGCAAGTCATGTGCTCAAATGAGCTCCTGCAACCCCATTACCTGGGTAGGCGAAGACTGGACCGACAATGAAAGCGCCGTTCAAGCCATTGATCCAAGTAGAGTTGCTGACCAATGCAACCTTCTAGACACAGTTTTTGTCATAGCCAAATACATGCAAGCAACCCACACCGGTAGTAGTTCTCTACCAAATACATGCTTTGGTATTCCTCTAAACAAAGGCAATAACGGCTCTGTCTCCTGCACAACCTGGGACGAGTCGGACATCGCCACCGGCATAAAAGAATGGGAAAGCGGCAATACCACCAGCTGTTTCACTCTAACAGACAGCTGTCGGTTAGGTGGAGGCATGGCTGCCGCCTGCCCTAACGGAGATACCTGTGAAACCAAAGATAATTGGAATCCCAAGCGACCAAGCCACTTCGCCTGTATGTGGAATGCAACTCAACACTACAAATAAAGAGTAGTCGGGGTCCGACCCTAAAAGGAGCCACGCCCGATATCGGCGGGGCGGGCCCATTGGCCATCGGGCCAAAGGAGGGTCGTACCCCAGAAACCTTGAAACTTAAAGAGTAGGACACAACACCACAAACAATGTTAAAATAATTTCATGCTCAAAAGACTTCTCTTTTCTCTACTCGCCATTGTCCTTGTTAGCCTACCTATATTCATCTCCCCACCTCAAGCAACAGCCGTAGACTGGGACAACATTGTCCCAAGCGATGATACCAAGGAAACAGTAGTTGATTTTTGCAAACGTCGCCAAGGTAGTCAAATGAACCTAGAAACCTGGTACTCAGGCAAGTGTGACCCCGGCGGCAATACCTTTGCAGGAGACCAGGTGGGATTTTCTGACATATTCTTGCTCGATATTTATGAAAGAGTAAACGGTGAAGACGACGGTAGTAAAACACCAATGGAAATATTCTTTGATGCAATAGATCTATTCACACTTGAAAAACCAAATACCAATCTTGCAACCAACAACGGCCTTCTCGGTCAATCAGCCAACCTTCTTGGATTAGCCTTAAAAACAACTCCTGCTAGTTCAACCGAATACATAGCTCACATTAAAAACAACTTACATGACAAAAAAATTGTTAAAGAAGCAGTAGCCGCAGATGAAGGCTACGGTTTCAATAGTTTTTCTGGCATTCTTCCTATCTGGAAAGGTTTTAGAAATATTTCCTACTTTTTCTTTATCCTTATTTTTATCGCCATGGGTTTTGCAATTATGTTTAGGGTCAAAATTAACCCCCAAACCGTAATTGGTATCCAATCAATCCTACCTAAAATTATCGCCCTTCTTCTGATTATCACCTTCTCCTATGCAATAGTAGGTCTATTAATAGATTTCATGTATGTTATCTTTTACTTAATCGTTAACGCTTTTATTAACTTTGACATCATAAAAGCCGGAACTGTATGTGACGGAGCTGCCTGTATGGTCAAGGCTGCTTCAGGACAATGGGGATTACCTATCTCAATGTTTGTGCAAGGCTTTTTTGCTCTTTTAATAGCCCCAAGTGCAATCTTTTCACTAGCTTCTGGCTTGCCCCAAAGCATTGGTGTATTAATTGACGTACTTTTAACTTTTACCGGTATAAATCTAATCATTCGTATCATTCTTGGATTCGCCATCATGTACACCTTTTTTAAACTATTTATAAAATTAGTAGGTGCTTACGTCACAGTAGTTGTTCAGCTTATCTTTGCCCCAATCATCTTGCTAGGTGGAGTTTTCCCAGGTTCAAAAGCCACCGGAAATTGGTTTAGAAGCTTAATTGCCAACATGTCCGTCTTCCCTACCACCATGGTATTCTTACTACTTTCATATGTTTTCATGATCCAACCTATTGTCTCAGGACTAGGTTTCTTGGGAGTGAAGGATTTAGCTAGTGGAACAATCCTTAATCCTCCTTTACTTTTTACAGCCGCTCCAAGCTCCAGCACAGTAATGACCATTATTGGACTTGGACTTTTACTAATGGCCAGTAAATATGTAGACATGGTCAAAGACGCCCTTCAAGTACCTCCATTCAAATATGGCGCAGCTATTGGTGAGGCTCTTGAAGCCGGTTATTGGGGAAATAAAGAATGGTCAGACAGAGACTATAAACTAGGTAAACGCGGCAAACAACCTTTTGGTAGCACACTTAGCACACGAATGGGTACCCACACAGACAGAGCAGAAAGTATTAAACCTGCTCGGAATCCAAACATCATCCCCAAGTAATTTACCTAAGTTCAATTTATCTAATTAATGCCACCAACCATCTGTAATTACTTTCGTAGCCACCATCTAGGATCACTTTTCGAGATCCTCACTCTATCAGAAAGTCTTTTTCCCATCCAGTAATCAGCTTCAAAAAGCCGCATTCCCTTTATATCGTCAGTTCTTCTATTAGCTCCACCCCTTAAACCATTTGGAATTCCTACTCTTTGATAAGAGTCTCTCAAAATAACCCCCAACTTAAGAGTCAAGCCATAAAACCACTCTGAAAACTCTCTTGCATCCCTCTTCGACTGTTCAGAGCCTTGACCACTACCCACAACTTCACCTTCTCCTCTACCTTCATCAGCATCAGCATCATAAGCCAATACTAAATCTCTAAAATGAGAAAAAAGTTCGGCCGTTGGAGGGAAATTTTTCAAACCATTAGTATCATTCACTTCTTCATTTGCCCAACTTTCTCCCCATAAATAACTCCTTACCCATTGATTAAGCAGTTTCCCAACCTTCGGGGCCACAGCGGCACCTTCAACATTAACAGATCCTTTTCCTTCTACTCTCATCAAGGCCAAAAACAATTTACCTGTAATTCCCCCAAACGCACTAGAGGACGATTCTCCTAGCTTGGCACCAACAATTCCGTCCAAAGCATCATGGGCCGCAACCCCAAAACCCAGGCCTTCCATCACCAGTAATTGTGGGCTAATTTTTACTCCGGAACTCTCAATATATCGGGACATCCCCGCCAAATACTGCCCGCCTTCAGCAGCCTGCTGCGCTCCTGGCCACGCTCTCAACCCAGTTCTAGCCCAAGAAACTCCTTCAATCTCAAATATGTCATCTGGTATGTCTCCCTTTGCCACTCGAGGATTCGCTTCTCTATACTCCTGAACCAATCTAATACCTGCTGACACACCTAAACCAGCCTTGTAATTTTCAATTCTAGATTTAGAAAAACTGCAAACTTTGTAAGCAGGGTGTGTCCCTTTTACATCAGCCATCCAACATTCAGCCTCTATTAAACTCCAGGCCAACCTCACGGAACCTTCACTTACACCCAGTTTCGTTGCCATTTGTTCAACCATTCTCATATTTTCATCTTCACCAGCCAACCACAAGTCCAGCCTCTCATCCACTGCACCAACAGCCGGTTTCAAAGCCGTCATTCTTCTATATATTTCCGCGATAGATAAATCAATCTCTTGAGTCAGTTGAAGAGTTTCCACACCATGTCCATTCTCAATCGTTTTATAACTCTCTTGACTCCTCAACCAATCATAAGTTCCCACAGACAAAATTGGGCAACCAGACATACTCTTTTTCATAACATCATAATAAGAGTCTTCAGATGACATTATGGCTGTCCTAACCTCTTCCCAATACAAACCTACTGCATTAAGCTCTATTCTGGCCATAAATTCAGCTTTCAATTCTGCTTCAATATTTTCATCTTTAAATCTCATCGAAGAAAGACCCTTCAGGCGCGCAAAATCAATATTCAGATGACTCCACGTAGATTCTTTATCAATCCTAATATTCTCAATTACACCAATTCTCTCAATCATTCTTTTTCTAAATTTCACTAAATCTTCATCAGAAACTTCTATTTCAGGCATAGTAAACATCGTTCCTTCAGGACCTCTTTGTGTAGTAGGTGGTGTATTTACTCTTGCTTCTCTTTGTCTATTTCTTTCCACCTCAGCATCAATATCCTCAATAATATCTCCTACATATGTCAACACATCCAGCAAATCCTTATCTTCCATGTTTGCAAAATACCATTTTTCCAAACCTGCCCTCCCCATCTTAGGATTCTTCTCAGCCAACTTTAGTATGTTAGACAATCCCTCACCCGCTTCCGACTTCAACCACTCTCTCACCACCTCATCCATACCATCATTTTCCTCTGCATTTTCCACTGGTGGTGTTTCTTCAACTGGTGGAGCTGTTTCCACAACAGGTGGTTGTTGTGGGAGTGCAACATACTCTATTATTTCTGGAGGCTTTTCCCCAGCATTATCTCTAAAAAATCCTTGAGCCTCTGCATACACAGCACGATTACTAACCTGAGCACCTGGTACTATCCCTTTTTGAGCTCTAATAAAACCTCGCAACACATTAGCATCTTTATCCGTTATTTCATCTGGACTTTTCTTCATTATGTCAACAGCGCCAGGAAATCTCTTTGCAAATTCAGCATTTATCTCAAGATCATTTTCAGTATCATCACTAGAATCCTTTGCATGTTTTGCAACTTCCTCAACAGTTGCGGGATCATCGGTAATATCCTCAACCACTCCTTCAACAGCTCTAGCCTCACGATCTTCAAGAGCTTCACCACTATTTGTTTTCATAGATTCACTCTTATCTTCGGGACCTTCATCCACAGTTCCGACAATAACTTCATCCTCAGGAGCATTATTTTTAGTATCAACCCCCATATGAGGCCACTTCTTTAATTTTTCCTGCGCTTCCTTAATTTGTTCTTTAGTCATAGGCACAGACACATAGCCATCAGAAGGTGTTTCATCTTCCATACTCACATCAGTTTCAACCGGCACCAGCGATCTATTTGCTTCCTCAATCTCCACAGGATCCTCTTTATGCTCTTCAACTTCCTTTGCCGTCGCCTCTTCTACTCCACTATCTTCACCCTCTTTCAATTCTTCATCTCTCAACTCACTCATCCATTCTCTGAGATCTTTCTTCTCAGCAAGTTCTTCCTCAGGTATTTCAGAATCTTTCTTTACACCACCCAACTCTTCATCAACTTCTCCAGTCTCTGCTAGTTCTGCCAATTCTTTTTGTTCTTCTTCCACCAAAAACTCCTTCTTTTTATTTCCTGGTTCTTCTTCCGGCTGAGTATGTTCCATACTATCTATTTTCATACAATTTTCTTACAACCACCTAACCTATAACAGCCTAATTCTACCATTTTAGGAGTTCTAAAGCTAATCTACTCTTAAATTTACCACAATTACAATTTCAAAAACATCAAAGGCCAAAGCCAGCTCTTATATCAGAACTATTTGGGCTTTCATACCACTTCTGAACATATCCATCAACACCTGGAGAGGCTAATTTTTCTGCAATTAGATGATCTAAGGTTTCACCCCTATTCACAAGATCATCATTAACATAAAAACCAAATATAGGATTGCCCCAAAAAGTTTCCTTTGGCTTAAAAATAGATCTATCTTTCGAAGTCCAAAGACTACTATAATCTCTCTTACTAAAATCATCATCTAAATGGCTCTTTAAGTTTCTTTTGTCTACCAAACGAACTGTAATATATGACCTTGAATAATGGTAGCTTGAATAACCCGTAAAATCATCAACAGACTCTGTAACCACCACAGGCATGAGCAAAGAAATTCTAGATCCTTCACAACCCCACACAACTTCAGATCTAGGAATACAATCCAACAGCTCATTAAAGATTTCTACCACTCCTGTCTCACTCATAGCCTCAACATATTTATTCCAAACAGCTTTTTCTTTTTCTTCCTCCATCTTTAGCTTAGAATTTTCTACACCTTCATTTAAAACTCGATCTCTTTCCCCTTTTCTATTTTCATCAGCACGCAGCTCCTCAGACAACTCAATTATTTTCTCTGCTCTTGAACTCATAACTACAAAATACCAAATTATAAGATAAAAGTCAACCATCCTCACCTTAAATCTGATAAACATATACCTCAACCACCTCTTAAGATATACTAAAACCATCCCGCTCTTTAAAGCTAGCGGTAAGTTAATATGTTTTTTTAAGACAAGCCTGCCAAGCAATGCCCATTCAACAACACCCACTCCCCCAAGACATCTCCAGCTACAAATTTCGCCTAATAGGCGACATGACCGTTAGACAATTTTTGTTCATCGCCGGCTTCATTATTCTCACCATCCTCACCCACAACTCTCCCATCCCTTTCTTTTTTCGATATCCGTTAGAAATCTTCTTTTTGGGGCTTGGAATTGGCCTTGCTTTCGTCCCTGTCCAAGGCAGACCCTTAGATCAATGGATAGTCGCCTTTATAAAATCCATATATTCCCCCACCCAATACATCTGGAAAGACAGAAAAGAAGACATGCCAACTGCCTCACCTGAAAAAACTCCTCTTTCTCCTTCCACCAACGCCACTCCTCAAACAACTACCACCCCTCAAACTCAAAACCTAACCACCACCTCTTCCACCACCCTAGATTTAACCTCTAAAAGTGCCAACCCCTTCCCTCTCCCCGCTTCAGGCTCGGCCAAACCACTCCAGCGTCCTGCCAAAGGTAGTTCCATAAACCTTGAGACCAATAGTCCTAAAACCCTTGCCACACCAGAAAAAGAAGAACTAAAACCTGCCACCCCGGCCCCAACACCAGCCGTTCTACCCAACCAGCCCACCTCACCTAAAAAAGACGAAAATCCAAGCACTCAAAATGCCCCCACCGCCAACCTCCCCATTCCCTTCACTCCAGATCAACCCAATACCATAGTTGGTCTTACCCTTAATCCTCAAGGCTTAATTCTAGATGGTGTTCTAATAGAGATAATCAGTAGCGGTCTCACCATAAGAGCCACCAAGTCAAACAAGCTAGGCCAGTTCCTCTTTGCCAAGGCTCTTGAAAACGGCCTCTACCAAATAAAGGCAGAAAAAGACGACTACAACTTCACTACCTACTCCATAAACCTAGAAGGTAACATTGTAAAACCATTAAAAATTCAAAGCCAGTCATGAGTAATCCAATTAAAGCCTCCACCCAAGAACACCTAGACATCTACACCATAAAAGATCATTTAGTCTTCCTAAAAGACGGATCAGTATCCCTAGTTCTCCAATCCACCGCCATAAACTTTAACCTGTTGTCAGAAGAAGAACAAGACGCCACCATCTACGCCTACGCCGGTATCCTAAACTCCCTTTCTTTTCCAATGCAAATAGTAATAAGATCCCAAAGAAAAAACATCTCCGACTATCTAGGTCTCCTAGACACCCAAATCAAGACCGTCGCCAGTCAAAAAATAAGAGAAAGCATAATAAAGTACAGACAGTTCGTCAAGAGTCTAGTAAAAGACAACCGAGTTCTAGAAAAACGCTTTTACCTAGTAGTTCCTTTCTCTACTGCCGAGCTAGGCCTAACCGCCAAATCCTTCAACCCTTTCCAAAAACAACCTCAAAAACCTTCATTTGATCTAGACTACATCGAAGAAAAAGCCTCCATGACCATCTACCCTAGGCGAGATCACCTAATCCGCCAGTTCTCAAGACTGGGACTTAAACTAAAGCAACTAACCACGCCAGAGCTAATAGACCTCTATCACTTGATCTACAATCAAAATGTAACCAGCCACTACACAGCCAACATCAGCCCTCAACAGCTAAAAGAAGACATTACCACCCAAAAGATGCCTAGAAAATGAAAAAAGACACCAATAAAACTCAAAGCTCAGACAAAGAGGCAGTCATAGTTCAAAACATCATAGCTCCACCAGCTCTAGAAGTAGATTTTTCTCATCTAAAAATTGGTGACAGATACATTAGAACTCTTTTTGTGGTTGGTTACCCCCGCTACGTCTCCGCCAACTGGTTAGCTCCATTAATTAACTTCAATCACTCCTTAGACGTCTCTATGTTTGTCTACCCTTCAGACTCCAAAGGCACTTTAGACACCCTAAGACGACGCATCACCGAAATGGAAGCCGAGCTAAATACCGACATTCAAAGAGGCCATATTCCTCAAGCCGGTACCCAAGCAGCCTTAGAAGACGCCAAGGTTTTACAAGCTCAACTGGTAAAAGGGGCAGAAAAATTCTTCCAGTTCTCTCTCTACGTCTCGGTCTCTGCCGACTCCCTAAAAGAACTAAACACCATCACCCAGCAAATCCAGTCCACCTTAGGTGCCCTCATGATTATCTCCAAAACCGCCTCCCTTTCCATGGAAGACGCCTTCAAAACCACTCTACCCTACTCTAAAGATAGATTGTTAATAACCAGGAACATGGACACCACCGCTCTCTCCACCACCTTCCCTTTCACCTCCTCCGAACTCTCAGACAATCAAGGAATCCTTTATGGAATAAATATTCACAACGACTCCTTGGTAGTTTTCGACAGATTTTCCCAAGAGAATGCCAACATGTTAGTTTTGGCAACCAGTGGAAGTGGAAAATCTTATGCTGTTAAGGTAGAGATCATGCGTTCTCTTATGTTTGGCACCAACTCCATCATCATCGACCCTGAAAACGAGTATGAAATGCTCACCAAAGCCGCCGGAGGTAACCACATCTCCTTCTCCGTCTCCTCCCAACACAAAGTCAACCCTTTCCAAATCGCCCGACCCAAAGACTCTACCGAAGACGAAATGAACTACAAGTATCTATTTCTCCAATCTCTTCTAAGGTTAATGTTAGGCGAGATGTCCCCATCAGAAGACGCCATTCTGAACAGAGCCTTAGTTCTAACCTACAGACAAAAAGGCATCACCTCCGATCCTTCAACTCACACCCTAGAACCACCTAGAATGGAAGACCTCTACAAAGCCCTTATCGGTATGGAAGAGCCAGTTGCCAAAGACCTATCAGCCAGACTAGAAAAGTACGTCATGGGTTCCTTGAAAGGTATCTTTGATCAACAGTCGAATATAGATATTAATGCTCCAATTACCGTTTTCACTCTCCAAGAGCTAGCCGACGAAATTCGCCCAATAGTCATGTTCATAATCCTAGACTTCATCTGGACTCAAATTAGAAAAGACATGAAGAAAAGACTTCTAATTGTCGACGAAGCCTGGTATCTAATGCGCCACGAAGACTCCGCTAAAATTCTCCAAGGCTTTGTAAAAAGAGCCAGAAAGTACTATCTAGGTGTCACCATCATAAGCCAAAATGTAGACGACTTTTTAGGTTCTCCTTACGGTAAAGCCATTCTCACCAACTCAGCTCTAAAAATGCTTTTCAAGCAATCTTCTGCCGCCATAAAAGACGTAGTCGACACCTTTTTCCTCTCTCAGGGTGAAAAAATGCTTCTTCTGTCAGCCAGCGTTGGAGAAGGTATCTTCTTTGCCGGCCAAAACCACGTTGCTCTAAAAGTAATCGCCAGCCAAGACGAACACGCCCTGGCCACCACCAAACCTTCCGAAGTCCTCCAAAGAACCAAACAAGGCTAGGGATTTTCTCTCGAAATGGGGTTCAACCCTTGCAGGAGCGACTCCAGTCGCGGGCCCTTTGGCTATGAAGCCAAAGGAGGGTTGAACCCCAATAAAGGAAGCGGAGGTTGAACCCCTTTGGGGTAGTCAACCTCAGAATGACAATCCAATTTAAGCTAAAATATATCCATGTCTCCGACTCAAACCACTGTCAAAACAGATCTATACACCCAAATCCAAGAAATCATCTCGCTAGGCCTAAAATGGAGCGAGCTAACCACTACACAACAAACCCTCTACGCAAGCGTACTGTCTCTTATACACATC
>FLOH01000951.1_pt1 | contig 49891 bp, 61 predicted proteins | sample 756751 | NCBI WGS metagenome assembly FLOH01 (sample SAMEA4026879, study PRJEB14308) | marine metagenome | biome: coastal water; material: water | depth 74 m | reverse complement strand
TACGCTTGCATCGAAGGAGTGGTATTCCCCTGAGCAGGTTGATTGGATGCGGCAAGTTGTGCTTCCCGTTCTGTCCTAATTTGTTCAAGGAGTTCTTCAGCGGAGAGACGTTGATCTAGGTCAGATCGTAGTCCAGCTGTTTCCCCTTTTAATTGTTCGATGTAGGCATCTGCCTCTGCTTTGCCCCTTGCGAGGTCTTCTACAGTGGCAAACTTCTTACCCGGCCCGACCAATTCAGATACCGACCCTGTGGTCTGCATACTCGCATCTGGACTAGTCGCGCTACCATTATTGTTATTCGTTGTGTCACCATTAAAAATCGTGTTAGTCATTGGTCAATAACTCCTTTATATATTTGTAAGCCCTGATCTGGCCCTGTCGATCAGCCTGTAAAAAAGGCCACGCTGCCTTCTCATAGTCTGAGTCTTTGGTCTTATCTACTTCGTTAATCTTCTGTGTTACAATTCCTAGGACAACATCAAGAACTGTTCTAGAGTTTCTAACAAGGTCTTCAAAGTCTTTCTTCTCTTCTTTGGTCTTAAGATGTTTGGTCCATATTGTTGATAACCCTTTGGTCATAGGTTAGGCTCCTTGTGTTAGGTCCTCTTCTAAAGGGGCTGCACCCCCTGAAGCTGCCCTCTCTTCATCAAGCTGCTGAGCACCTACGTCGATAAGACGCTGGGTTTCAAGCTGCTCTGCTACTCTGATATTCGGAGAGACAAGTGCGAACTTCTCAATGTCTAATAGATCTTCAATAACCTGTGCCAGCTTCATACCGCTGAAGTTAGTGTTAACTGCGGGGTCAGCATAGAGGGCTGAGTTGGCTAGGTTGTTGAGGTTTTGGAACTGATTAGCCTTAGCTGCAAAGTGTCTAGCTCCAACAGGACGAAGCTTACCCCGGCTGGCAAGGTCTTCTGGAGTAATGGTTTCAAATAAGGCAGCACCAAACTCGTCGTCCACAACCCGAACCACATCACTAATCTCCATATTCCTACGTGCTAACTCAAGCATATCGTTCAGGTAAGGCTCTAAGAAGTTACGTTCAAAGTAAGTGATTTTAGATTGGAAGATACGTGAGGAAGCGTTATCAAGGGTCTGTACTTCAAACTTAGTCTTCTCACCGGGGGTTCTGATACCCATAGCCTGTTTAGGAGCGCCGACCATATCTTCCATCTTAGCTTCAAGACGGTCAATTTGGAAGTCTGCATTGAGGGCAGTAGTATCAGGATGCATAAAGTTAACATCCCCCTCGTCACCTACATGGATCTCCTCACCCGGCATGTACTCGAAGGAGTCCACCGTACCAGAGATCTTCAGCATTGGGTAGGCTATGAAGTCGAAGACATCAGCCTTTAGATTCTCAAGGTGATCAATCCGGTACTGCATACCTACCAAGTTATCCAGAGGACCCATAGCCCAAAGGTTACCGGGACGTAGCCTCCACCCAGCATGACGGAAGGACTGACCCCTCCAAGAAGGATTAGCTACCTTACGTAGGACATGTGTACGGTCTACGACGGTGATGATGAAGTTCTTAAGAAGCTTCTCTTCCTGAACATCCCATACATCACCATGGAACTCAATCAACTCTACATAGCCTGACTGGTAGTACTCAAGTAATGAACCGAAGCCATCTACCTGCATACCCTCAGCCTCATGAATATCTGAGGTGGTCAGACCAGCAACGGACTTCCTTACCTGTGTAATGTTATCAAAGATCTCTTTTAAATACTGTTGTTCAGGGTGGTCTTCTATGTCTGCTGCGATCTCACCCAAGGACTTAATAGACCTTACGATCTTAGGGGAGTTCTCAAACAAAGCAGCCGTGGGGTTGAAGACCATATTGAATGGGCTAACCCTGACAGCCCTAGGGCCTACAAAGCCGGGGATGATCTCACCAGTCTCTTCATTCTCTCTGACTTCATTAACGTACTCAGTAGTCCCTAAGGCATTACCAAAGTCGATGAAGTCATAGACCATCTCAGAGACAGTGTTAACGAAGCCACCATTACGGAGCTTGTTCTTCATGTAAGCAAGGATTACTTTACGCTTCTCCTCAGCTTCAGAGTCTTCATCATCACCTTCCCAGACTAACCAGTCATCATTAGGAAAGAGAGCAGCCATGTAGTTAGCATGAAGATTATCACGAATTTGGCAGATCTTGGGAATGGTTGTGGAGTTCTTCCAAGGCAGGGTAGCGTTGGAAGTCTTGGTTGTGTCTGTTGCGAAGACATAGTTCCTTAACTCCTTCTTCTCAGTTAACCAGTCACCACGGGATTGATTCCATTGTACGTACTGATTAGATATGTAGGTAGCTAGCCCATGTGGAGTGCCTACGTAGGTGTTGATGTCTAGGGTTCTACCAGCCATTATACTCTAACTCCGCCAGAAGCGGCACCGCCGAAACCAGACGATTTATCCATACCTTTACCGAAGTCACCTCCACTAGCGGTACCATCTCCTTGTCTACCCTGAATTTCGCTAAGGGTTTTATCTCTGATAGCTTGTTGCTTGGTATGTTTCTCAACAAGCTGTGCATGAGCAATCTTCTGCTTCTGAGCACGTAATGTTTTATTCGCTATTATCTCTTTTTGGATAGCAGCTGCAGATACCTGCTTACCTGTTTTAGCGGATAAGGCTGCACCGTAAGCTTGTTTAGTACGTGCACCTGCCTGAGCCTCAGCATCAGTTAAGTCGTCATCGTTAGTATACCCCGGTGGTCCTTGGTTACTGACCACAGCTGCTCCCTCAAGAGCAGGAGGGTTAGATCTGGCGACAGCCTCTGCTCCGGACTTAATAACTCTATTAGCTATTAAGCCTAAAGGGGAGGTGATTGTTTGGATTGTTTTAAACGATTGCCAACCCGTGTTGAAGCCTAACTCTGCTGATTTAGCAACCTTTGCAGCAGTTCCAGCGATGGCTTCTGCCCTATTAGATGTGATACCTGGAGAAGAACTAACCCCAGTCTTAGAAGGCCCTGTAGGGGTATCCCTACCCCCATTACGCTGTGCCAGTATAGGGGCCTGCGCAGCCTGTTTAACCTGCTGCAGAGTTGGCTGTGCTAAGACAGCAATACCCGCGCCATCATTAACGGTGGGGATAAGAAATCGGTTTGTGGATGAAGGACCAGCGGATTCAGATCTTAGTCTAGGGTGTGCCATTATCGTGATGCCTCAAAGTAATTACGTACTAAGTTTTCAAACTCTTCTACACCAAAATCAGATAAGGAGATATTCATATGATATGTTACCAATCTTATATTTCCTAATACATAACCTAGACTAGGAACTATCCTGTCTACACTAGGAGCTTGAGGATTAACTTGTCCCTTCAGTCCCCACTTTGTTAAATCGAAAGGTTGACCTGTTAAAGAGCAACAACCTAAATTTTCTTCCCAAAGATTTATAAGATCTTCTTTAGTAATATTAAACGAGAGATTCTTAGTATCTGCTCTATTCTTAGCCATAGCACGGAGTTTATTAAGACGCCACTTATAGTTCAGCATATTCTTTCTGTATTCAGCACTATTCCTACAAGAGGGGCACCTTAAAGCCTTGTTCGAAGATGTACTAAAAGATTCTGTGCAGTCTATACAGTTCTGTTTATGTAAGCGCCCAGGTTTCCTCATCTAGTACTGGACCCCACCAAAACGAACATTAAAGATATTAGTATTCTTTTTCTTTTTATAGAATCGTTGACCTGTTGGGGCCACGGCTATCTCGACTACAGAGGCTAAGGCGTCTTTGACATCGTCATGGGGTGGGTTTTCAAGACTTAACTCTTCTTCAAGTATCTGGCAGTTCCCACCTTCATAGTGCCAAATCGCCATGTTCTCATACTTAGGTTCGAGGACAGCTGCGATACGTTCTTCTTTAGAGCCTTTATGTCTGGTCGGTCTATGCTCCTCAACCGACAATGCAAGCCCAGCCTCCTTGATGTAGGTCAGCTTAAGCTCTTTAACAATAGCGCTCTGAGCAGCTGTTACCTCTGCCCTGATCTTACGAAAGTCCCACTTGATGTGGAGCCTCTGTATCTCTTCAAAGTATTCTGAGATTCTATCGGTCTTGAACCTAGATATATCTAAGACATAGATACTATTTAGCTCTGAGATGCCGATCACTACGATAGTTGTGTAATCAGCTTTCTTGGCTAAGGAATAGGCAAAGTCAATTGAAGCATAAACATTTAACCTATTACCCTTATGATACCACAGACCAGACTCTCTTGTCAAGTGCTTTCTATCATAATACTGAAATAAATCATTTGTTATTCTTTGAGACTCAGGATCATTAGGATCGTTATAGTACTGCGCCCTGTACTGAGTCTTATCCAGATACTTAGCCCTCTTCTTAGAAAGGGTCTGTCTGTCAAAGCCAAAGTATCTACCATCGCCACGGGATTGTCTGGGCCATAGGAACTCACCAGTACCATCTCCTAGATCTTCCACAGCCCGTTCAAAAACTTCGTAGACTGGGGTAGTCTCTTTGATATCCCCATCATCATCGAAGACTTCCTCTTGCATAGACATACAAGCACCGTAGAGATCCTTAGGGTGGTAACGTGTCCCGACAATCCATTCAAGGGGATCTGCCTCTTCGATGGAACTTAGCAGACTGTATTGACTCTGGACTTTATCTCTGCCCTCTTTTGTGTAGGCGTTCTCGTATACGACGGTGTCGTCAAGTACTGCCACATCACAATGCAAGCCAGTAAGGGAAGTAGTAAGACCACCAGTAAATATAGTAGGATCACGGACTCCCTCTTCCTTCCGTAAGGGGTGATCAACTTCGATCTCCGAGTTAGTCCACTTGGCACGTTTACCTTCCTCTTCATTAATCATCTCAGGCCAGTAGCGGCGGTAGATGTCTGATGTGAAAATATCTTTTATGAACTTAAGTTGTTTCTCAGCAAGGTTAGCCGTTGCAGAGATATAGAGTACCCTGATCCATGGGCGTTTAGTAATCTCCCAAGCAACTCTGAAGGCCACCATACGTGACTTCTGATGATCTCTGGGGAGTAAGACTAACTGATGTGTCAGGGCATCCTCACGGGTCCACCATCGGCATAACTCCTCATGTACCGAACCAAGCACCGACTTAGGTGAGACAAGGTGGATGAAGGTTATTAAGTCCTGCTCTGCAGCAAGCCTGATCTCATCAAGCCGGGTCATACTAATCCGCATTAATCCTTACTTCTGAACAAGCTTAACTATAGAGGATATACGGGACATGTCATCTGCAACGGAGTCCTCAAGGTCTTTCTCTTTCTTAGCCAGCTTAGCCTTCTCAGCTGCGCTGGGTCTGCCACGCTTAGGTTCCCACCCTTTATCGGATAGGTACTTGGCAGCTTGGTAGGCAGAGGCATTATCCCCCTCCGCAGTATCTTTAATCTTAAGGAGACCTTTTGATTTAAGTCTAACCTCCATCTCATCACACCACCGGGACCAGTACGACTGGAACCATTTAGATGAGAGTAGACGTTCCATATGTTCCCATGAGCCCAGTTGCTCCATAGCAACTGTGTAGCCTGTGATATCCTCTGATTCAATGAACAGTCTCTTGAATGAGGGGAGTTGATCTTTGATGGCTGGGTCAGGGTCTCTTAGGGAAAAGACAGCCGGGTATTTGGGATTAGCACAGTCATAATTCTCTGCGAAGAGACACTGAGTTAGGAAGCGGCCTTCTTTATCTTTAAACATTTTATGTCGAAAACCTTTCAGTGATGTCGTAAAGGATTCTGTAGAGGGAGACAAGTCGAATCTAATGATGCCTACTATATAGCTCTATGTAGTATATAGTACTATATAGTCTCTATTAAGATTATAATTAAGATTATTATATTAAAACTATAAAGGAAACTATTTAATTGTTTAGTTTCTTTATAGTCCTATTATACCAATTCAAGGCTATGATGTCAAGGACTAAATAGAACTATATAGGGGCTAACGCGCATATTCCTCCTGTGTAGGTCTATTTTGTCTGTATAGGTGTGACATATTTGTCACTATATAACCATATAAGGCTTTAAGGTGACAGACTTGGCAGGTTTACAGAGGGGCTATAGAGGGACTACTCAGATCTACAGAGTTTCTGTGAGATAATTTTAGTGTCTGTTTTATGAACTACATAGGACCCCCAACCCCCTCTATAGCCCCTCCGCAGTTTAGAATGATACTAAGAAGGCTTCGCAGTCCTACATAGGGGCTATGAAGATTAGCAAAGTCTAATGTAGAGACACCTCATATTAGAATTAGACTAATAAGTCTTTGCAGACTATGAAGGTTCTGTATAGTTGGCATGATTCTTGCATAGGTTCTATTGCGACACGACCCAACCTATATTAGACAACCCTAATCTATTGATTCTTGGCATGATTCTTGCATAGACTTCATAGTCTGGCCAGGTTATATAGTTGGCATGATTCTTGCCTTGCATATACTATGCCAACTTTAAACCCTAATTGTAATATAGTTTCAATATAGCCCTAAACAACGACATAATATTAGTCATTATTATCTTTACAATCCTTTTCCGCCTTGCTATTCTTGGGACAGTTAATAAATTAGATTGTGTTTTATAAACGATCTTATATAAAGGAGTTTAAGTTATGGCCCGCCTTGGGAGACGCGAGAGGGCCGCACTGAAAGAACTAACTAGACTTGACAATGAGCGTAAAGCCTACGCTGCGACTATTCAAGGGACTAGTAGGGGCTACAGTTCGGCTAATTATACAATGCCTATTGGTAAACCTTCCCCTAAATGGGAATGGGACTGGAAAGCTGATCGTCGTATCAATCACGGCGGTAAATGGTGCGATTAATCACCTAAATAGGCCTCAATAGGGGCTTATTTGAGAGACTAATTGTCTCATATTAAGTAACGAAAAATACATAGTGCTGGTGTATACCCGCATAGAGGACGAGTGTACCTACCAAAACCGTAGGTCAACCGATGTCCACTTGTGAGTATTGTTATTCCAAGCAATAGAGGTCAAGTCACAGCACCTAACAAGTGCCTGTGATGGTTCCGAAAATATGCCCAATGCTTTGTTATGGGGTTGTGTCGGCTGTTACCTTAACTATAAAGTAACGATGAAAGCAACTATCTATAACGTCAATAAGTAAGGCTAAGCACTATGTTATATATTTTCCTTAGTAGTTTCTACTAAGCCTATGATGGTACTCTATAGAGTCCTCTATAATGAGGATAGGAGTAGTTATCATGAGTAAAATCACAACTGTTGCTCAATTCAAGAAAGCTTTAAACCTTGGTGTGAAGCAAATTACCCAAGGCAAGGCTAATGTATGGTTGGCAGCTTGCTTTGCAATTACCCACTATGATAGTTGCGGCGACCATGGGCCACTCAATGATGTTATGGAAGCGTTACGTGGTAAGGCTGGTGTCGGTGCTAATTCGTATCGTAACTGGGTTGAGAAGTATACCGATCAAGTATGGGATCAGGAAGCTAAGAAGCTAGTACGTGACGCTACCCAAGACGTTGTAGCTAACGTCGAAGGTGCAGTGAAAGAGAATTTCTGGGATGCTGTGAAAGTTGAACAGGAAGTGCAGGATTTTACACAAGAGTCCTTCTATAAGGAGATGCTCAAGCTGGTGAAGAAGTACCAGAATGAGGATCGTTATCATGCGTCGAATGATGATGCTAAGAGTGCAGTCAAGAGTGCGATGGATCATCTCAAGTTAAAAGCTCCCGGCGTGGTGTTGGCAGCTTAAGTTATTGTAATCAGTATCATCATAGGCTTTGTCGAAGCTATAAAGATTGACCTTCGACTACTATAGAAGGCTTTAGTGTGTCTATTTAAACCCTAACAAGAGGTATCCTGATGATTAAGAAACTACTAAGTATCTTCAAAGTAAGGCGTAGTATCGGGCTGAGTATACTCAGGTTTAATACTGTGCCCTTACTTCAACACGTTGAGGTACTACGCCCTGATGGGACAGTGCTTCATATTTACAGACGCTTATAAAGGATAAATACTATGATTAACGTCCTCTTAACAGTGGTCTGGTTAGGTACCTGTTCTAATGGTATCTGTACTGGGGCTGAGATAGTCGAGCTTTGGACAGACTCTATGCAGTACTGTGAAGTCTTGGCTGAACAGATCAGAGACGGTGACGGTGCTGTGTATGCTGACTGTAGCTACAAAGTAAGATTTTAACCTATACAGAAGGAGAACTATGAGATGAAAACATTCAATGACTTAGACTTTAAAAATTCAGAGGGTATGATGGGCGGGGTGCAAGCTATGTGCTACTACTCTAATGGCTTCTGTGTATCTGTTATTAGATCTAACTTCAGCTATGGTGGCTCTGAAGGGCTATACGAGTTAGCTGTGGGTGAGGGAGATGAAGAAGCTTGGTTTCTTACCTATGACACACCTGTAACGTCTGATGTTGAGGGTTATCTCACACCTGATGATGTAACTAAACTGATGCGACAAGTGGAGGGACTCGATCATGGTCACGGTCAGGCTAACAAAGGAGAAATACGGTGATGGGTGTTATGAAAGAACTATGGATTAATATGTATGAAGAGTTATACGAAGAGGCTATTGAGGATGGGTTAACTGAAGAGGAGGCTGAGGTGTATGCTGAGTGCTTCGCTAATGACAGAGCAACTGACTACCTTGCTGACCTCGGAGACTACCTCCATGAACAACGCCGGGATAGGGAGATGGAAGATGCGGCCCTTTGGATTTGAATGGTATTACACCAAAGCTTACTATGAAGTATATTATTTGTGTCTTTGTAGAGGCGGGGATATCAGAGCAGCACAGCTACTGGCTGATCAGGAAGCTGAGATGTTAGCTCATGAAATGATGGAAGAGGATAAAGAAGATGAGCTTCAAAAGTAAAGACTTAAACGTACTAGCCTACGCTAATGGGTTCACTATGTGGGGCTACGTAACAACTGACCAGCACTCTGAAGTCCTTGATGATGAAGATTACTGGTCAGATGCTAGGGATATGGTTCATGATGGGGACTTTGTCTTTGTGAAGGGGTCGGGGTTCAATACTACTGGACACTTTACCTTTGATAACCTAACTTTAACCTTAACCTAAACCTTAATAAGACTGAGGAGATTGATATGCACTACAATAAAAGATACCTTCGTAAGATCGACAGAGTTGTACGTCCTGATGGGAAGGTGGAGATATGGGTACTCATGACCCTGACGGAGATGGGTCTTGTTAGTAACAGTACACCACAGGCTGTGAAGGCTATGTTGCCTTGTAAGTGTGTGATTATTAACTCCTACTTCCCTCCTTCAAAGAAACATTTTAGTAAAGGGTAAGTAAATGAGGATAAGAAATGAACAACGTGAAGTAGAAACCTCAGGCCTCAAGAGTATCAATGCATTCCAGATTAGCGCCTCATCACACATGTTCCGTGTATTGAGTGATGGTATGTACTCTGATAAGGTGACTGCTGTGATCAGGGAGCTGTCCTGTAACGCTCGTGATTCACACACAGCAGCTGGGAAGGAACATGTACCCTACAAAGTACACCTCCCAACCATCCTAGAGCCTGAGTTCTACGTCAGAGACTACGGTATAGGGCTATGCTATGATGATGTAATGACCCTCTATACAACCTACGGTAAGTCACTGAAGAATGACTCCAATGATATGATAGGTGGACTAGGCCTTGGATCGAAGGCACCCTTCGCATACACTGATCAGTTCACTATTGAGGGTAGGTTTGATGGTGAGTTGAACCTCTACTCATGCTTTGTAGACACCAATGGTGAACCTCAGATTGCACACCTGACCTGCAAAGATACTGATGAGGGTAATGGACTGACTATCCGTATGCCTGTTGCTTCGAAGGACTTTGGTGAGTTCCAAGACAAGGCTACAAAGCTCTTCGAATACTACGATCCTATACCAGACATCAACACACCCCTTACCTTCCCCGATAAGGAGACTTCCTTTGAAGATGTTGGGAAGTGGAGGGTGTGGATTAAACCAAATGATAGTCGATACTCTTATGGGTATAGCCACTACAAAGGTGTGGCATACGCTATTCAAGGTCAGGTCAGGTACCCTATCTCACCTGATAAGCTGGTAGGGGTGGATGAGAACCTACGTAGCATACTCAGTGGAACTAACCTAGATATCTGGTTCGATATAGGTGAGTTAGAGGTAGCCGCTAACCGTGAAGACCTGTCCTATTCAGAGTTTACCATCAAAAATATTGGTAAGAGATTACAGATTGTCTATGACAACCTCCTTGTCAAGGCTACTGAGTCCATTGAAGATGCTACCTCACTCTGGGATGCCTCTATTAAGGCTAAAGATATCAAGACTATCTTTAAGAACAACTCTTCCTTATCTAAATCTATTATAGCAGGGATGAGTTACAAAGGTAAGCCTCTATTCAGTAGTGGAGTAGATATGAGTAAGGTAACTCTCTCTAGCGTATGGTCTGGAGAGATGAGGCGTATACCGAAGGCCTCTTCCCAGAATAAGAACCTCATGTTCAGGGACATGGACTCATACTCTAGGTGGGAAGTCAAGACTATGAAAGAGAAGAGGATCTACTATGTTGACAAGCCTATGCAGAGGATACCTTCAACTATTAAGTTCAACTTAGGGGAGGACAAGCACTCACTATACCTCTGTAGTGGCACTGCAAAAGAGTTTAAGAAACTGCTTGACTATCTAGGTAACCCTCCATATACTAAGACTAGCACACTGACTCAGCCCCCAACACAGGCCAGATCAGGTGGTGGTAAAGTTATGTTGAAGAGGTATGATGAGAACAGGTATCAGACTTGGACAGATGAAGAGCATGAGATCTTAGATGGTGGTGTGTATATCAAGCTCTTTGCAGGTGAGATTGACCCTCGGTACCATCCTAGTGCTGATCTAACACGAAGAGTAGCTTACCTTAGACATGCCTTAGGAGATACTACTAAGATCATTGGTGTTCCCGGTACCTTCCACTTAAGGCTTGACAAGAACATAGATAAGTGGGTATCCTTTGAAGATCACTATGAAAAAATGGTTTATAAGGAGAGGAAGAAGTTAAGTAATCATAAAGAATGTATCAGGTTCATCACACTACATAGCCTCTATAGCGCCAGAGATTACTACATAAAAAGAATACTTGAACTATCTGGAGATCTGAAGAGTCCTTATACTAGTAAGGTCTTAAGAGAATTGGTGAAGGATAAGAAGGAGTATGATATATTACTACTTAAATACAATAAGAAACTTAGTACTATAGAGAAACTATTTAGTTCTAAGAGGGACCAAGCCTACCTAGATAGGATGGAAAGAGAATTAAAAGAGGTGAAAGATAAACACCCATTGATAACTTCGTATCTGGATCAGTACGGTGTAGATACTAAGTTGGTACTTGACGATGTAAAGAAACTGTTAACTTAAACATAAAGGAATTGTTATGGATTACATTATGACTGCTACCACCTTCACAGGTGTAACGTCCGATGATCGTACTATCACTGTTGATCATCGTAATGCAAACTGGTCACTACTTAAGACCGCTGTACGTGATAAGGATTGGGGCTTGGTTGAAGACTTAGCAGACATGGCTAAGGCTATCACTGTCTTTGGTCAGGGTAAGATCGTCGTCCAAGATGGTGTCATCTTCTTCGAAGGTGTCGCAGTACACAACACAGTGACTGAACGTATCATCCGTATGATGAGCGAAGGCTTCGATGTTACTCCGATGGTCCTCTTCCTTGAGAACCTGATGGAGAACCCTTCTAACCGTAGCATCGCAGACCTGTATAGGTTCCTTGAGCACAACGCACTACCTATCACAGGTGATGGTTGCTTCCTTGCGTACAAGATGGTGAACGATGACTTCACTGATGCAAGGACAGGGAAGATGGACAACTCGGTAGGGGCCACAGTTGAGATGCCTCGCCGTGATGTTGAGGATAACCCTGATGTGACATGCTCCACAGGACTACACTTCTGCTCTGTTGACTATCTCTCTTCTCATTGGGGCAGTACTATCGTGATCTTGAAGGTCAACCCTGCTGATGTTGTGTCTATCCCTACTGATTACAACAATGCCAAGGGGAGGGCTTGTAAGTATCAGGTTGTGGGTGTCCATCAAGAAGGACATACCCATGACTCCTTAGCTGACTCAGTAGTCAACGAAGACTATGATGCTGGCTATGAAGATGGGTATGGTGACGGTTACAATGAGGCTGCTTACCAGTGGTAAAACTTTAGACTGTACAGGGGCTGCATAGAGAGCTGTGTAGCCCCTGTATAAGGAGAAATAAAATGACACCCGAAGGAGACAGATGATGAGTAACGCATTAACCCCGACCGCCCAGCGCCTCGCAGTAACGAGGGATGCTTATAACGTGGCGATCAAGACGCGAGACGCCGAGATCGAACGGCTGCGGGAAACCGTTGCGTTGCTGGAAAAACGTATCGTCCAATTACAAGGCCACGGCGCGGTTTATTGCCAAGGCTTAAAGTCGTGTGCCCCGTCCGATAAAGGAACAACAGAATGAGCATGGTGGTTGGGGGTGTGAATGCGGTAGCGCCTGATGCGCACAGGCCCGTAATGCACGTAAGTCCGACGGCCTTGAACCAGCCGCCCGTGGTCCGGTGGAGCCGCCCTCTTTTGGGAATAACGGAATACCCGGTCAGCCACCATGCTCAGCCGTCCGATAAAGGGGACACAAAATGAAAGACCTTAAACGCGATAAGAGTGTCCCGTTCTACACCAATGAAACCAAGCTGGCTGAGAGTATTGGTTGGCCCCTATATGACGACTGACACAAGCGAGGGTGAATGTGATGGCAAGCAAATATGATTTTGTGCCGCTCGAACGCGAAGATGAGTATGGCCCATTCCGATTGATGGCTGTTGCGGAGGGTTATGTTATGGCGAGACGTAAAGGGGCAATGCCCTTCGTAGTGCCTGTTGATGAATGGGTTGAGATAGGGCGCGGCAAGCAGCCGATTGCCGCCCTCAAACCTGTACCGGAATATTGAGGATAGAATTATGACATCTGGAAAATCGGATTTGATCGACATCGCTTGTGAAAGTGGCAGTGAAGCCGCGAAGGAGACAGATGATGAGTGAAGCAGTAAGGGAACTGTACAAGCGGCTGCGTAAACCAAGATGGAACTATGCCACGGTTGAATATAATATGTCAGGGATTGAGGCAGAACGGCTTGAAGCAGCCGACATGCTCAAAGCACAGGCCAAGCAGATTAAAGACCTGAAGTGGTCCATCGACAGCAAGGATCGTGAGATCAGGAAGCTGCGGGTGCTGCTAAACGAAAACACCACCGACTAAACAAGCACCCGCTACAAACTCAGCCGATCTGGTGTGGACGTTCAGTTTCGTCGCTACCGGGTGGGCAAGGCCAGCGACCAACAGCAGCCCGACGTAAATTAGCGGAGCCGTTAGATTTAGGTCGTAGGCGAAAACTAAAATCGGCAGGGGGATGGCGGCTGGATAGTAGTGCAATATTTGGGCGGCATCGAACAGCGTCCAGTCCCGATAGCCACGCTGCAAGGCCACCACAATCGACACAGCCCATAGCCAGAGAGGCCAAGCCGACACAGCCAGCATATCAGCCTGAGACTGCATAAACGTCAGGATGATAGCCAGGAGGATCGCAGAGCGAATGGTGGCCTTGCAATAACCTGCGCCATCGACGACACGCCAGCACCCGCCGATCAGGGCCATGAGGATGTGGTTAGTCATTGTGTGTTCTTCTTTTCCCAAGACCGCTGTGTTCCGAGTCCGAGCATTCCCAGCAGTGGCACGGAGAGTTCTTGCCAATTAAGTTCCGGCAGCAATTCGAGGGGGAAGACTGATCCACCGCCATAATATGCAATGATCTGAACCAGAGCAACAATGATTGGCATAGCGACAAACTTGTAAGCCAGTGCCATACCACAAGTCCAACCGATGAACGGCCTCCAGCCGCCTTTAAAGTTACCACCGTGCATCGCCTCCATCTTGTTAATTTCCATCTGCCCGGTCATCAACTTGACATCAGCGTCGAGGAAAGCCAGATCACCTGACTGTTTGAGTTTCTGTAATTCTAGTAGCCCAGCAGCCTTGGCGGCAGGGTCAGGCCACAGACGATCTATTAGCTTTTCGCCAACAGAGAACACCGCAGAGATTGGGTCAAAGGCCATCATGCGTACCTAAATAGTTGGGCTATCCGTATTGCCCGTTGGCCGACTTGTGTTGCCCACTTGCTCGCCAAGGCTTGAGCAGCAGCCTCCTCGAAGTCACGATCCTTCAGTGCAGCAAGCATCTTCTCGAACTTAGACAGCCGAGGCCAGCCGAGGCTAAACGTCATATTACACAAAGCCCGTTGGGCGTCATCAGGAAGGCCACGCCACCAATCAAGCCGAGCGTCCAGTTCAGTCTCAACCATTTCAATATCATTGGTCAGCATGAACATAGCCTCCGCTTGTGAGATACCGTTGTCATCAAGGTTGCGCCCGACGCCGATGGTCATCTTGCCAACCGTGTCGATGTAGGGTTCAGTCCGTAAACCTTCATCAGAAATCAAGTCTTGGATAAGCTGTTCTTTATTCATTTCATCCACTCGGCTACTTTCCCAATACCAACAGCGAAGCCGCCACCGATCAGGCCGACGAAGGCAATGATACCAAGGCCACGGTTCTTGAGCGCAACGTAATCGTCAATGTGCTTCTCATGTTCGTCTACTCGCCCGGTCAGCGCGGGGATGGTAAGAACAGCGTCACTGACATGGGCCAGCTTATCTCTGTTCTCGTTGACTGTGGTAATCAAGGCGGGCATCAGAGCGACAGCCTTCTGCACTTCACCGAGCATTTCAAATATATCAGAGCGTTGCCGTTTTGCACTGGCAGCATCGGCCTTTAACTCGCCGAGCATGAGGCTTAAATTATCTACTTCAGCCATTGTTGGTGTCTCCGTCTTCCGTTTCATCAGACTTCTCCTTTTCAGGTTCAGCCCCCGCTTCTTTAGCCTCACCCCGAAGCCGTTTTTGTTTTCTCGGACAGTAGTTTATGTCCTTGCACACGAAGCAATCATTTGGGTCACAGTCATATTGACTAGCCACATCACCGCGCCCTTGCCTGACTGACGCCTACGCCGCCGAATGCTGACCTACCGCAAACGACACCATAATAAGTGACCGCCGTATTCGCGTTAACCGCTGCCCGCCACTTAATTCCGTTGCTGTTGAAATCAGCGCCGTAGGTTGTCGTCAGGCTTTCGGCGTTCGGGTAATTCATATACAGGCGGTTCTCCACTTCGTTGCCGCTCCCGTCTACATCGTGGAAACATATATTCTCTACTGCTGCCGAGGAGTTCTGGAAGAAGGCAAGTAGTGGTGATGTGTCTGTATAGACAAAAGTTCCATCCGCTGCGGCGTTACCTGTATATGTTGGCAATGCGTACAAGCCACTCGTTTCAGGGATCACCAAATAGTCATAGGTGTCTGTGGCATGACCCGTTCCAATATCAAAGCTGTTCGCTGCGACATTCGTAATCTGCGTATTTGCAGCCGGGGCCATATCACTGGTCAAATGGACAAGCGTTCCAGCAGTAAAGCCGGGGTGATACATCCAGACTTCGCCGTTATTACGGGGGAATAACAAGACGCAGTAATTCGTATGCCCGACATTATGCGTGACAGTTGTATCCCCGCCGCCGTTGGTGTGCGCTTGCGATCCGGTCTTGGCATAGGTGTCACAGTTAAACTCGAAGCCTAACCAGCTATTTGACCCCGACATAGCGCGGGTTGCCTGATAAGTCGCCGTTGATGACACAGCATACTCATTGGAACTATCGTGGCTGAATGTCCAAGCCCATGTCTCGGAGGCATCACGGTTTTTATATACTCTGACATAATTCGTGCTGGTGAGTTCAGCCGCCATCGTAGCAAAGATATTGGCTTCGGTGTCAATGACAGCGCCAAACTCTGCACTCGGATTAGTAACCGTCGGGGCCGGTAGATATGCTGTTCCGATACCAGTGTATCCAGAATACAAAGCCGTATTGAAAGCAGATTGACCTGTGTTTAATTCCCAAGTAAACCCGCCCCCACCGTTACAACCAGCGTGAATTAGTTGTGAGCCGTATCCAGCAAGTGTTCCTGTCCAAATTGCATTAGTAGTTGTTCCTGCTTCAACTTCGCTTTGTGTTGCACCGTTTTCAAGTGTGCCATTTTTGCTTAACCAAATAGCATCATTATCAAAGTCAACATACCAACCAAGAATGTCACCTGTTGTAAAGGTGCTGGCAGGAGATGACGTTGCTGCAACATTATTATGTCTTATGATCCCTGAACTATCTTGCCAAGCATATCCTTGACCGTTATTAGGAGCGGTTGCTTCATTGCCAGCATCACCGGCTAAAAACTTATTATACGCAAGCGCGGCAGCATGAAATCCGCAAGTTCCATAACCAGTATCTGTTGCTGTAAACTCAAAATAATATTTGCCGGTTGGACCAAAAGCGTGTGTTCCACGAACCGAACTAGAATTTCCAAGTGTTGCTTTTAGATTACCGTCTGCTAAAGTAATCGCTAAAGCAGAAGGAATGATCGGGGAAAAAGTACAGTAATTCCCCACCCCATTATCAGCATCATCAGTCGGGCTGTCGAGCATCTGGTCGGCGGTGGTGAGGCCGGAAGTGGTGTAGGTGTTGCTGTTGCCAGAATAGTCGGTGCCAAGGGCTGCGGAGTTTTCACCGGTAATTCTGAAGCCGTTTGTGCCGTAGCCTGTGCCAGCTTCAAAGAACTCCATCTCTGAGATACAGGCATACATATTAGTCGCTGTTTCATCTTCAAAGAAGAATTGGTAATAGTCATAATTGGCTGGAGTACTTGGGGTTAGCTCAAGGATTTCATTGTTATGTGCTGTATACCCGTTGTCCCCAAATGAATGACTATCTAGGACAGTTTCTTCACCAGCCCAAGCACCAGTAGCCGATCCCTTCAATGAAATCTTCAACCGTCTAGCTGTGTTCCCGTCATTGTTAAAGCCCTGAGATGTGGTGGCGTACACTAGTGCTTTTGTAACTGTCTTGCCACCTACAGCACTATAATCTTTACCAACCCAATCTGTCGGGCCAGATGTTGTATTTCCTGCACAGCCCGTTAAATATGTCTGGGCTTTATTGCCATCAGTAGCAGCAGCAAGACCGCCACCTGTGACCATATCGCCAATAGTTGTGCCTGTAGCACCGGGAATGAAGTCTGTTGTAGTCGCTCCAGCATACTCAATAGGAACCCAATTCCCAAACGCATCAGTCTCGCCAAAGCTGGCAGCAGTCAGGGCCGCGCCGTCGATGAAGTGAACGTCTGCTAGGTAGCCGTCGAAGTAGCTTGCTGCCGCACCATAGCGGCCAACATCCTGCGCCACGGTATGATTGGCCCATGTATCATCATTAAGGCCAAATTGAGTGTCTGTGGAGAATGCTGTAACTTCTATTCCATTAACGTATATCCGTGTCCTGTCTCCAGCCGTGGCATTTGTTGTATCTACAGCTAGAACGATATGATACCAAGCTGAAGGATCGCGAAAAACCTGTGTAGTGATTTGCGTGGCATCAAGAGCGGCCGCTGTTCTGCTATTAAAGGTTAAGGTGTCTGTAGTAGCGGCGAGAAGAAGGTCAGTCCTATTACTGCTGTCAGAAAACATAGAAAATAGAAACTGTGACGCCCCTGATGTTAGACGCCCCCGCTTAACCCAACCACTCCAAGTCCAAGTCTTCCTGTTCCCGGCAACACTTGGGGTGCGGTACATATACGCGCTGTCGTCGTCGTTGAAGCGGATGGATTGGTTGATGAGATATGAACCGCCCAAGCCACTAGCAGCCCACATGGCCCGGTTCCAGATGAAGCCAGCACATAAACCTAATACTGAAGTGGTGCTAAGAAGTTGCTCCATTATGCGAAACCTGTTCCCGCTAAGTTGCCGTACCAGTTGGTCCCGTCACTAAGGAACACATAAATCTCAACAGCAGCCGCAGCAGTTGGAGCAGCACCACCAGCCCACAGGATAGTACCGGCCCAAGTAATCTCTGTGCCGTCATCGTGGATGATTGTGAAGCCCTTGCCAGCTTCCGCGCTTGGCATGGTGATAGTAATAGCGGCGTTACAGTTATAGACCGTCCCCTCTGCTGTTAACGAAGGTGTAAAGGAGGTGGCCTTAACCGTCTGAGTTTCTGTAATAGGGCCGAACGTCTGGTCGCCTGTGTAGCTTGTGTCCTGTGTGCGTAGATACGTTGCGTTGGACGGTGTGACGGCTTTATCTGTGGCCGTACCTGTCAGCATCTCCGCATCTGTGGAGGTTTCAATAATACCTTCAGATGTGGTTGTGGCGGTCACATAAACTTGGCTTAGATTAGCCCATGTGATAGCTGTCGTTTCAAGCGTACCACCTTGGTCAACGGTACAAATCCATGCACTGTCTCCATGCGCTGTGCCTTCACTGACGATAACCGCAGCACTGATATGCTCGTCCCATGTATCAAGAGGTGTAGCCCTTGCCCATGCACCAGTAGCAGTAACATAGATACCGTTCTCCTCAGAGGCAGTCTGGTCTTTAACCAAGACCCTTGAGGCACTGGTAGTCGTGGCACTGTCTAATGTCTGTTCACCTGACAGGGTGATGTTCGCCGTGGTAGCGCACAGTACAGGTTCTTTCCAGAAGATACCCGCAGCAGAAGCAGCAGCAGCAGAGGCAGAGGCGGCAGCATTTGTTTCACTAACACCAGATGAAACCACATCTGCATTTGTCAGTACAACGTCAGCGTTGGTGAGGACGACATCGGCATGTGTAAGTACAACATCAGCGTTAGTCAGCACCAAGTCAGCAGCAGCAGCGTTCTCGCTTACCAGTGCGGCAGCGGCAGAGGCGGCGGCAGCGGTGGCTGCTGTGGTTGGATCATCAGCTTCTTCTAAAGCTGTCAGCCCTGCGTTCCAGCGGAAGGTCTTCAGCGCGACAGGTGTGGGCAGTGTCAGGTCAACACCTGTGCTGTCACCGTCTGACAGTGTGACAGATCGGTCAACCTTATCGCCAAGCTGTTGAGCAATCATGGTCAGGCTGTCAAGCGACTGCTCTACCAGATCAGAGGGGAACGGATCGTTCTCAACAAGGTCAAGACCCTGGGTCAGTTGCTCTTCACGGATGATGACCAGCGTCTCACCCACCGCGGGAGGTGTGACCATCGTCACCGTGCCACCAGCAGCTTCACCTGCGCCGGTAACTGTGTAGTGTGTGGTGATGGTCTGGGTCGTCTCAACGCCCGTGCTGTCAACGACCCGGATGACCTTCAGGTCATCATCAGCGAAGAAAAGGTAAGGGAAGCTGAACGCCGTGACGATACCATCACCCGCGGTGCTTGTTCTGTTGACTGTTGAACTGATCGTCATAATATCATTCCTTACGTTTAAACGACTTTAACATACTTCACCAAATTAGCCACCCAAAGCTGCACCAAAATCTGGGGCGCGGCTGGGTGCTGTTTGACCCGGCTCCCAATAGTATTCACGCCCTTCATCGAACATCTTATTGATCTTCCGTGAGGCTTTCGATTGGAAGTCGGGGTCGAGTTCTTCCAAGACGAACTCCCCGAACAGGCTGTTGATGACCAGATCAAGATACCATGTGTGGCTTCCGGGGGTGTAGTTGCGGACAAGTTTAGCCACATGATGTCCGAAATCTGTATCTTCACCTCGCATAAGTTTTTGGACTTGGCCGTAGGTGGCTTGGGTCACTTCATCCAGTGTCGAGGCCACAGGACCAACAAGGTTCTCGAAGAAACCATCACCGTACCTGTTCACATCCGCTGTAATGAAGTCAGCAAACAAGGATAAACCGCCACCACGCGCCAGTGATTTAGCGTAGAACTTAGGGTTCTCAAACGGGTTCATGTTCTGTAAATCTTCGCCCCGTGACAGGCTGTGCATCTGTTCAGACAACGCGCCCATCGCGGTCAAACCCGCAATGAAGGTCATAAAATATTTAACTTTTCCAGCAGTGCTGGCTTGCTGCATACCTTCGCGCCAGTGCTTCATCATAATGGTGATGGGAAAATTCTTGAACATCGCAGCAGATCGCGCCAACTCACCGGCTAGTGTGCCTTGACGAGTGTTACCCACCAACGCAGCCTTACCTTCGATGGACGCGGTAGGGACCGCCAACTCCAAGAACGTATGCTCATAAGCCGCGAACTTATTGAAGATGGTGTCAGCTTCGCTGAACTCTATGTCCGTACGCTTCATCAGATCACGCGGGCGTAAGAAGGTCGCGCCGTCAAACTCTGCCATGTCAGTGGCCCGGAATATATCCCAATCGGCTTCCGTTATCCCAAAACGCTCAAAACGTTCCCTGAACGGTAAGTCTTTGAACGCCACCTTTGAGTTCGCTGCGTAGTCCGCGAACAGTTCCATGCTGGTTGCCCAGCGTGCGAGTTGAGTGTGATGGCTCAGACCTGATGCGCGCATCGCACCCTCTGTTAGATGCCGCGCCCACTTAGCGCCCATGGGGTCGCCGCCGAAACGTTCTGCACTGGTGAGGTTAGCCATGACAAGTTCTTGGATGACACCTGATCGTTTTGCGAACTCCCGATGTTTTTTACTGGCGGGGTTCATCATCTGTAAATACCGTTTAACCGGCTGCATCGTGGTGTGACCAGAGAACATCGCCGCGTGTTTCATGGTGGCTATGTCTCCCGGTACAGCCGATAGGATAGCCTTACCGAGAAACGCTCCGGGTATCAAAGTGCGGATGGTGGCGAGTGTGTCACCCACCATACCCGCGTCATATTTGGACAACCTACCTGTGACAAGCCCATAAATGTCGTCAGCCGTACCTTTTTGTCTGGACAGTTTCTGTAGCTTCTTCGCCTTCTGCTTATGGTCCAAACCTTGTATCAATTCGTTCATACGAACATCAGCCCCGTTATCCAATGTGGCTTTCATCACACTGGGGTTCGGGCCTAGCACATGAAGCTGTGCGAGATCACGGGACGCTGCGGACATATATTCAATCAGGTGGTCGGCCAAAGACCCATCACCAAAATCTTCGTTAGCTTTCGTCCACGCTTCCGGTGTCTTATATCGAAGGAAGCGTTTTTGTGTCAGTCGTGCAGCTACGCTGGTGTTGGCACGATAATCGAAGGTGGCCTTGTTTAAACCATCCAGCGTGATCGTGTCGAACACCTCATTAAGCACCCGACCACGTTCTTCGACGGGGATTACCTTACCACCGTTGAAATGTTTCATGTGATCCCAATCCAGCACACCTTCAGTCAGGTGATGGTCAACCCACACCTTCTGTCCAGCGCGGCCCATCTTACCTGCGCTGTGCATCTGTGGTGCGTGGTAGCGGATGTCGTCCACCATGTTGACGCCGTTCGCGCGGGCAATTTTGGTGACGAGTTTATACATCTCTGTGATGGCTGATTGGTATCCCGCTGCGCTGCGGGAGCCGGTCTTCTTGCCATAGAGTTCGCTTAGTACGTCATCCAGACCAGCTTTATTCCTGAACGCGCCAAGCGCCTTTGTGTCGTATTCACCAAGAAACTTATTCATCGCATCATGCAGCATGGACAGGTAGCCTTTAGACGACAACTCCACATCGGCAAAGATTTCGCCCAAGGTCCGGCCCGGATCGTTAGACTTCATAATCCGCTGCTGGTTCACCACCTGCACTTCTGCATTACGAACGCGCCGGGACTTCGCCCACACGTTCTCTTCCGTGGCTTTCTCAACACCTTCAATAGATGCGGCAATCTCAGCCTTATCAGCGGGCATCCCACCATCTGTGAGTTCAACAACGCGGGCGTCAAGCTGTTCGAGCAGTGCCTCTGCCTCAGTGCGGCGCTGGTGGTTCGCATCAATCTTACCTAATACACAAGCCCTATAACTCATACCGTGCCTCCTGTGGCGCAACTGGTCAGACTACTAAGGAACTCATCATCATATTTAGCTTCGTCCACTAGGTACTCCCGCAGCGACATCGTTTCTGGGTTGTCAATACTATCGTTCAATTGTATCCGGGTGTTGTCGAGATCGACTTCACCAATACCACGGCCCAACGTCACCGTGTTTGTGTCCTCGTTTATGGTGTCGTTCACAGACTTTGCTTCAGCTTCGTGAAGGGCTTCAGCTTTCGGGTCTAACTCTTCAAGGTCGCGGACGAGATTATCTGTCACTTCCTCGACGCGCCTACCATTGATTTTACGAGGGTTGGCGGCATCCAACGCAGAGCGAAGTGGGAACTGAGGGTCAATCTCCCCGCGCTCGACAAGACCCTCAACCACATTACGTAATGATGGGGCGATCTTGGTCTTTGTCACAGGTGCTTGAACGTCCAGCTTTTCTCTGGCGCGTTTAAACAACCCCGAGACTTCTTCCGACATATCCCGTAACTTCAGATCAGCCGCCGTGATCTCTTCACGGATGCGCTTCATGTCAGGTGTTTCACCTTCGTTAAGTCTGGTGCGCTCAACGTCCATCTCTTTACGCAGGGCGTCGATTTCTTTTTGTATGGCCTTGCTGCCTTTGGCTGACTTGCCAGCTTGTGTGGCCTCTAGCCTTTGTATCTCAACTTCCGCATCGGCCAGCCGCCGTGCTGTCCGTTCTGCTCTGGCTTCACCGCCCAGTTCGTCATACCACCTACGTTTCGTGACGATCTCTTTATTGAGGCGCTCATACTCGTTGATGGCCTGGTGGTCGTAAGACCTTGCCAACTCAATCACGTTCGGATCACGGTTGGCCTCGTCAAGCGTCTTCTGCACACTGACAGTGGCGTCATAATCTGAAGCCTTAAACTCAACACCTGTTGCCCTTGGTGCAGCGGTGGAACCTAGCAGCCTCTCTCTTAGATTAGCTAATACAGGTTCAGACACATCTGAGAACTTAGCGAAATGGGCGTCCTCACCCGCTGCTGTGTCATCGAACGGGTTGGCTCTGGCGAACAGTATGTTGGTCTGTTCTGCCACGGCTGCTGCTCTACCTGATGCGGTTGGTGCTTTACCCGGATCAAACGCCATAGCCGCATCAGCGTAATCGTTGCGTAAGTCTTTACGGAACTGCACTTCATCAGCGGCTTTTAGAAACTCACGACCCGCGGCGCGTTGTGGGGCTACCTTACGCTCCACCGCTTTAGCCAACGCAGGTGTGCCTTCGGCCACGCCGCGCAAACCGCCCGCCGCAACACCCGCCAGCGCGACCTGACTTAGCTTCTCACCTGTGGTGGTGGGTGTACCAAGTAGTCGCTGGCGTTCAGCGATACCGGTGAATTGGTTTATGGCTTCAATCGAAGCGCCGGTTCCGGCCTCTGTGGCGATACGGGAGATCACACCTTTACCAAAACCACCAAGCCCTAACGTGGCGAAGTTGAAGAAGTTTGTGCGAGGGTTGACGGATGAAATCAGACCAGCGGTAAAACCGCCCATCGTACCTGCGGCGCTGGCGCGTTCGCCTATCGACGCTGCCGCATCACGGAATTGTAGGTTGCGTTCTTTGACAGTTCCCCACATTTCGTCGAACGTGCGTACGCTCTGATCTTCAGGGTGTGCCGCCTGATATCCTCTAATCTTGGCATCAGCTTCTTCAAGTGTGGCGGCGAGGTCAGCGTCGAGATCGTTCAAATCGACATCATTGCCTTCGGCTTGCCTAGCCCGGTTCAGAAAGGCGTGACGGAACAAGGCTTTCTCATGTAGCCGTTGACCTGTAGCCGCTTCGTAGGCTTGAAAGTTTTTTGCCCACTCGTCTTGCAAGGCCACCTCAAGCCCATTCCCCGCCATGCGAAGGTTATCATCCTTCCACACAGCGTCGAAATTTTCCATGTAGGTTGTTTCACGATCAGCCCAAGGTGTCGCGTTTACAACTCCCCGTGGCTGGCCTTCCAAGAAACTCATGGTGTTCTCTGTTTGTTAAGTGGGGCGGTGAGGTCGAACACTGCGGGGCGTCCGTTAGCGCCCATTACATACTCCGGTTGGTCGATCTTTCGCACACGATACTTGTTCGGCCCCACATACTCGAACATACCTCTGTCCGCTATGGCCGAAGCGCTGACTGGCTCACCGAATTTATCTTTGAGTTGAGGTGCTACAAAACCCGCGTCATCGAGTCCTGTGCGTGAGGTCGCATCGGCTATGTCTTGAGCCGTCATCCCCCGGATCGCAGCCTCAAAGGTGTCTCCGTCAACACCGATAGGCATCATCGTCTTTGCGCCATTGAATTTCACAACCGACCCACCAATCACTTCTTTGATTACGTCAGTGGCTTGGCTCTGATTGATTAACCCACCTGTTGTGGCTAACCCTCTGGCTACGAACAGCGCTGTCGCCGCCTCAAACATGGCAGCGCGTGTGCCTTCAGGTGCGAGCGGGCCGATGGCTTCACCGACTTCGCGCTCGAACGCTTTCTTCATTTGGTCATTTGGCGGGCGTCTATTCGCCCCGTCTGAACCTTCAAGGATCAACGCACCCTGTTCGATCTCTGCTGCCAGAACTCCGAAACGCGGGTTAGGGTGGTTCGCCATACCCGCCACATAACCCATACGGGGCGCACCCTTATCGGATATTTCTTGGAACGCCCGTTTTGCGTCAGGCCCACCGGCAAACTGCATTGAGCGATAGAAGGATACGCGCGCTGGGGCGGTCATTTCTTTCATCTCATCGTGCATTGCTGACAATTCGTGAGGTAGAAAGAATTGGTATTTCGCTGCGCCCGACTTCTCTTGAAGGCTCCGCGCAGTGGTGAAGCGTTCCGTTAGGCTCCCAACATCCTTAATGTTGACAGGTGCTATCACCGTGTCACTACGCCCGTTGTACCAAGACAACGCACCCTCGTCTGACAGCACCTTGTTCATATTGTCAGCGAACTTCCGCACTGTGTCTACCTGTGCGGCCTCTGAAACAGTACGATTTCCGTCCGCGTCCGCCGCTTGGATGACCCCAGATAACGCAGCGTTCACCGCAGCTTGGGACATATCAGTTCCCTTCAACGCCCCGGTAGCTTGTGCTGCTGTGATTTCGGCTGCGGCCAGTGTCGCTGTACTTCTGTCAGTGCTAGTCCGCACCAACTCTTGCGCCAATACCGCTGTGGTGGTCGAAATAACCCCACCACTTTCTCGAACACGCTTCATCTCTGCGGTGAGGTCGCCCAGTAGTGTAGTGTCCGCGGCCTCTTTACGCCCCAGCAGTAAGTTACCTGCACGGATGGTCATCTGTTGGAGATCAGTGACCGCCTCACCGGGGGCGGGCATCAGGTCCATGAAAGCGCGTAACTCCGTGGTGTGCATCCCTTTCATCTCGTTTAAACGGCCTGAGAAGGCTTGTAGGTCACTGGCGCGTTTTTTAATGTCTGGGTTATCAGACGCTTTGAGCTTACTGTTCATATCCGCAAGTTCGTCAGGGGTTGGTATGAAAGCATCCTCGTACTTACTGGCGACACTATTTACCGCGCTGAACGCAGCTGCGTTTGCTTTGTTCTGCGCGGTGATCGCCTTCGCATCCATGACCGCCAACTTAGATCGCGCACCTTCTGAAATCTGTGCGAACGCGGTGTCGGTGAGTTCGCCCTTCCAATAATCAGCTTCGAGTGCGCTCAACACCCACTCCGGGTCACGGTTAAGTTCGCCCAACAGGGTCTTGTGTGCGAGGTTGCTTCGAAAATCTTTCGTGATGCCAGCTTTAACATCGTCAGTGACATTGGACCCTTCGATCAACTCCAGCCCGCTTTGCAAACCCTCACTGTACATTTGGATGTCTGCGTACGCGATATTCGTGCTGTCATCCAAACCACGCTCGACCACGTTACGGCGCATCTTCGCACCGGATTTACTCTCGAAACCTACTGACTGCCCAATGAACGTGCCACGTAAACTTTCAAACTTCGTCTTCATATACGCTTTAGACGTTTTCGTAAGATGCTCTGCGCCAAGCTGGCCTTGGACATACGTGTCAAAGTCCTGTTTAAACGTGTTGGTAAAACCTGCTGCGCCTTCGGGCGCAGCATCTTGTCGCCGTTGGAGTTCCTCCACCCAATAGGACCGTCCATCCATATAAGATTGATCGACAGCCGCCTTACTGTGCGCCTCTTCTTTGGCAGTAAGTATTGTACCCGCTTTCTTCAATTCGGCGGCTGCGGTCATAAGACCTTTAGCACTACCGCCAAAATCATCCGCTGTGGCCCTGCGGCCTCCTGTGCCTATAGCTAAATTAGCGGGGGCATCAAATGTTGTGAATGTAGCCATCAGTTACCACCCCTACCACCGGGGACGCTCGTCCGCAGTGCGTTGTCAAAACCACCGCCGGTGCTGGCGAAGGGGTTACTGAGGCCTCCAGCCTGTGCGCCGCCCATAAGAACGGACCCCGCCGCACCGACAATCGCGCCCGTCCTAGCTGACTTACCTTTTGCAATCTCAAGTCTCGCGGTGTTCTCAAAACCTGTAGCTTTTACCTCACCGCCGTGAACGATGTCAGCAACGGCCAGTTCTTCCTCCATCGCGCTATCCTCTAGCAAATCCATTTTGTCAGGGTCAACTGCGCGTCTGCTGCCTTGGCGTTTTGACCCCATACGCCGTTCTCTGCGAGCGTTCTCCGCTGCTGTCTGACGCGCCGCCACAGCCTGATTACGGGCCACCGCCGCATTATAGTTTGCTGCGCTGCTGGCTGCGGCCCCTGCGGAAAGTTGCCCCACCGCGGACATCACGGTTGACGCAATAAGGAACTCTGTACCTGTCATAACACCCTCGAATACAGGGTGCAGTCATGCCCGTCTGGTGCATAAGCCTTCATGCGTTCTGCTTCCATTGTAAACCCTAACATCTTGGCCCAGCGGTGTGCCTCAACGTGGTCACAGTCCACCGTCATCTCAATACGTTGAACAAAACAACCATCAAGGAAATGCTTAACCGCACGGTGACACTTCAAGAAGTGCTGGGGGCCGGTGTCAGAGATGAACGACCACGCCATGGCGCGGCCTGTCCATATAGGGATCACACCTGCTGCGCCTATCGGCACATCATCCAGCATGGCTGTGTAGCTGGGAGACTGTTCAAGTGCTGCGCCTTGCTCCTCAGTGACCCACTCACTCAGGTACATCTGCGCGGCCTGAAGCCTTATCGCAGCGAGGTGTGGTGCTTTGAAAGGGATAACTTCAAACATCATCGGTCCTGTGTAATCATCTGAGGCATCACTGCCTGAATTATCACTGGCAACGGTTGGGTCTGCCGGTAGAAAATATGGTTGTCGCTATCGTAAGCGCCATCCCACTCTAATTCAAGGTCGCCCGTGAAAAGCGGAACGGCGGTGTCCATAGGGTCGCCGCCTTCACGGAAGCTGATCTGGTCGAGACTGTCGGTGTCCGGGCCATAAAAACCACCCAGCGTGGTCAAGAAACGAATGATGACACGGTGGAACCTGTTGAACTTGCCCTGTGAGGTCCCGTCCTGTGCCCCCACGTCGAGGCGCAACATCTCGAAATCTGACACGTAGGGTAAACCAACGTGAGCTTTGGAGGTCTTACGATCCAGCGTGACCGAACCAGATGTGACCGTCTTGTCGGCGTGAGTAGCACCTTCAGCCAAAATCTGTACCGTCTCACCCTCAAGGTGGGATAGGTTGGACAGCGTCAGCACCCGCTCACGAACCTCTCCGTTCTGGACATAGGCGGTGAAGCCGGTGCTGTCGATGTCATTACCGTCCCGGTCTGTCAACTCGAAGGTGTGTGTGGTCTTGTTTGCCACGATGTAGGCCACCTTGTTGACCTCCGTCATGCCTTCTACTTCCGTGATGCGGACTTCGTCACCATCCGAGAAGCCGTGGCTCGTCGCCGTGACAACTGCTGGGTCCGCTTGAGTAATTCCCGTGATGGTGAGCGGCACGTCGAGGGAGAGGCCGCTGTCGACGAAGAAGGCGTCTTCTTGGTCATTTATTCCATCCCAAAGTGGTTTCAGATACTCAATGTAGCGCACAGATGCGCCGTCGATGTGACGCTGCACAACCGCGTAGAGTTCGTCAGCCGTCCCTTCTGCGTTAGGGATGACCGCTACGCTCTCCACTTTCGCCTGTGTGGACCCTGCATCACTGACGCCACCGACCACATGGCGGCTCCAGCCGACCACCTTCTGATCGCGATCATATGTCAAGCAGACCAGTGTGCCGTCAGTCAGGACAACCCAGATTAAACTCTGCGGTTCACTCTGGTACGCCATATCAACAACGCCCGTGCGGGTGATGTGTTCCGATATAAGCGTCAAATCGGGCGCTCTGAAGCCGTCGTCTTCAAAGACGTAGGCAAGCTCCCTAAGTTTCCTCAGAGCCTTCTGAGCGAAGATAACGGCACGCCCAGCGCGTATTGGTTGGATGTTTGCGCTGCCGTAGGCCGAGGAGCGTTTACTCTGCACCGTGGATGGTGTTAAGACCGCGCCAGTATCCGAGGGGCGCATAACCCACTCACCACCGACAGTGCCAATCAACAGACCTTTTTCGTCGTCAGCCAACCAGCGGATCGCGTTGACGGTATCAGCGGACAGTGTGTTCGTCACACCGTTGTCATCGACAACCGTAGCATCCGGCTCCGTGGGGGCGAAGTTCTCAAAATCGCCTGTGCGGCTGAGATCAACGCGCTGCGGGTTGTCGGTAGGGCCAGCGAAGGCAAGCCTGTTCTGGTGGAACGTGATCGCAGCGGGGTAGCCTGTCGTCGCAGACCACACACCCAAGCGCCAGTTTATGGTCGCGGTGGTAGCTGACGCGTCAGGCCCGTCGATGACAGCAGTAACAACGGTGGTGGACGTGAACACTGTGATGGTGAGGAACGTCCAGTCTCCTGCTGCGTCTTTCCAGCGGATTTGGCGTCCAACGTCGGTTGACGCAAAACCCGCGTCATCGTTAATGCCTGTGACTGCGGATGCTGTTACCGTTACCGTGCCAGTGGTGGCTGACAACCCCAAGGTGGTCGTGGTGACGTTAGTGTTCAGGAACGGGCCATCAGAGAAGGTGATGTCCGTGATGGACCACGCGGTATCTGATGTGCGTGAAATCTTACGGGGTGGGTGGTCTGGATGCACCACATACAGGATGTCCGCGCTCTGCGCGAACTTCAAATCGAACAGTTCAGCGGTGGTGTACGTTGTAGCCAACTCCACAGGCGTCCCAGAGACGATCTGTGCGCGGTCCTTAATGAAACGGCAGTAGTTGTTACCAAACTCAATGATGTACGCCTGAGAGGTCGAAAACTCGAACCTGACGATGCGGGTGGCCGCGCTACTCGTCTTAACCTCTGTGATGTGGACTGTGCCGGGGCGGCGCTCTACCGGACCTTGCACCAAGGGGATGAAGTTTAAACACGTCTTCAGCCCCGTCTTGTAACGGTCAACATCGGGGCGTCCATACAAAAGCGGCGAGATTTCCCCGCCGTTAAAATTATTCTGGATCGCAGCTACTTTAGCCATTCTACAGCATCACTTTTACCCAGAGGTCGCTAGGCAGCTCCTGTGGCGGGCGCTCGAAAGCGTTTACGCGTTTTGCTTCCTTTCGTACTTCTTGGTAATGAGCCGTAGCTTCTTCTTTCTTTGTGTTGGATTGGGTGACTTTTTCAGCGATGTCCATGGCAATACGGGCGATGAGCAACTCAGTGAAGAGTGCGTCGAACGTGTTCTCGTCAGTCACCTGTTTGATGTAGATTAAACTGATAGGGCTGCCATCATCCGTGAGGATGAAGCGGCCTTCAATCTGCCAATCGTCCTGAACAGGCGTGGCGTCTACGCCGTTTGTCGTGAGGATGCGTAAGCAGTCTGCGGGGATCGCATATTTCTTAGCGGCCCCAAATATGGGGTCGGTGCTGTCGGCGGCGATGTAAACCCGCTCACGCGCAAAACTCCACGGGTGAGTGCGGAGTTCGCTATCACGGGCCTGTGCATAAACCCGGTTACACGCCCGCCCTGCGGTGGTGTCTTCGGTTAGCTTCGAGATAGCTTTCGCGCCAACACGCTGAAGCGCAAGGTTACAGATACTTACGGCATCAGCCATGCGACGCTCCTTAAAGAAGAAACGGGGGTGCGGCTAACGCCACACCCCCAGCTCAGTTAGTCAAGAACCCAAGTGCAGGTCAGGGAAATCGTACCAGTGCCGTTAGCACCAGCAAGAGATACCGTGATCGGAACACCGTCTTCGTTGGCATCACACACCGTGTGACGACCTAATGCCTCCGTCAGGGCAGCACCCGTGACGGCGATGGCCGTGGAAGCCGCAGCCGCTTTGTACTCGTCCACATCAACAGCCTGGGCGGTGCCGTCAGCTTTAGTGTGAGCCGCGTAACCTACGGACAACGTGGTAGACGCACCCAAAGCAGCGTGTGCCACTTCCATCGTCAAGATACGAGCACCGTTGGGGAGGTTGAACATATGAATGTCCGACTGCTCCGCAGCAGCAACGTAGTTGGCGTAAGAGAGCCGTACACGACCTTTGTGTTCATTGGGTTTAATGAACGTGGCAGGTGAGTTTTGGTCCCACTTGGTTTTTTGAACGCTATAAACTGTACCCATTGTTTAAGCCTCCGAACAAGTGATTGCGACGACTTTTTCTTCTTCAACACGGGTCGCACCAAAGGTGGCTTTAACGAAGACCTGAGTGGAGTAGTTTTTGTCGGCGCGTTCAGTGATATTGACATTCAGGTCATTCCAAATGCCGAGGTGTAGACCGGATTTCGCCCAAACAACGACTGTGCGATCCGTTCCGCTGAGAGCCAAACGCTGGCTATCAATGAAGTTGAAGCCCATGAAGGACTTGATACGACCATCAACCAAGACAGGCTTGTTGGTGTAGTCGAGGCTGACAGCCTGAGTTTCACCAAGAAGATCGTCATGCTGTTGCGCGCCAATGGCACAGAACAGAGGTTCATTGTCTACATCGACTTCAGCGGCAATCAGCAACTGCATAGCTTCGCGCAGTTTGGCGACCGTCAAACCACCAGCAGTGGTTGTGGCAGTCTGACCAGCCGGGAAAGCGGTTGAAGTGGTCCCGTCTTCGCCCGTCAGGGCCGTGCCCGTGGCGGCGGCGACGATAACGTCATCCATCGCACGACCAATGCTCATTGCGCCGTTGATGGCGTAAGGCGAGGTGGGATCAGCAATAACCTTCAGCTTGTCGGTGTCGTCGATAAGATCGGCCCAACGGTAGGTGCTTGGGAAAACCCAGCGTTTATCGTGAGGCGTTTCAATCAGGGGGGTGTCAGCGTGACGTGTGGTCTGAAGTTCAGCGGTGACAGCACCAATCTGGTTGACTGCTGCGCCGGACTTGCCGTGATAACTATCTTCCATGACTGCGCCACGGAATTTAGAACCACGCTGTTGAAGCAGATGCTCAACAGTAGACTTATAGTCAATTACTGACCAGTCTAGGATTTCATTTGACATTGGATAGCCTTCCTTATGTCGGTTAAAACAATAAGCTGGAAGGCTTGTCCAAGAAACTTGGGGCCACTACTTAGGCTGTTTTGTCGGCCCGGAGGTTATCGACATAGCCCGTTCGACACCATCATTGGTGCGCTTGGGTGGTATTATTGTCACAGTTGTGTTTTTAATGCAACAATTAGATTTGCTCGCCCCACTCGACAACAACATCAGCGAACTTTTTGACATCTTTTACAAGTGTCAACGCATCGTGTCCAATTGACATTATTTTCGTCCTTTTGCTCGTCGTTGTCTCCGGTTGCCCGTAATGGGTTCTGAAGGCTCATCCTGCACTATTTCGCGTTTAGGAGCAAGACTTTCCCCCTTCAGGTAAGCCTCAAACGATGTGGCGATGGCGAGGATGCCCTCTTGATCCTCGCCTACACCAACCGCCAGCTTTAACGCCTCAAGGCGTAGCTGTGCGCTCATCACACGATACCGGAAGCCAAGCGGGCCAAGGCTGACTTCTTCTCAACCGCAGCTTTATGACCGGGGTGCGCCCTATCCAACCACGCATCCATGAACTCTTTATTCATCGACAACTCGTTCATCTCCGTCTTTGCCTGTTGCGGAGTTTTGTGGTTCGGCATAACACCCTCACCACTCTCGAAGTCGTGGTCACCCATCTTACTGTTCAGACCGTCAACGAACTTCATGGCCTCAACTGGTCCCATGGCTTTATGCAAGCCCAACAACTGGTCATCAGAGAAGCCCAGTTTGGCCGCTGCGACATCAATACCTGCGACCTTCACATCATACGCTGCGCCCCATTCTTTCTTGAGTTGCAACTCAGCGTCGGCCTTTGAGATAACCGCCTCATCGGCGCTAGCCTGTTGCGCGCCCGCGAGATATTCAAGGTCAGCACTCGCCAACCCGGAGAACTGCGCGTCGGTGATGCCCAACTCATGGGCCTTACCGCGCATGGCGTCGAGCCTTGCGGTGTCCGCTCCATCATCAAGTTTAAACGTATAGCCGTCCCCCGTCTCCGGGCGACCCAGCTTGGTGTAGAACTCGTTGCGCGCTTCAGGTGTCGCGTCATCCCCCAACAGGGTGACTGTGCGGCCCGCTTTGTCAGCGCCCATTAATTTTTCAAGGTTGTGATAACTCCCCAACACATTGTCGATGGAGCCGTTTTGAAGCCCTTTGGCTTCGGCCCATGCTTTTGTGTCTGGGTTGGTTACACCGTCGATCCACGGTGTCGATGTTGCACTTGTCGCTTCAGCGGGTGCGCTTGCTTCCGCTGGGTTGCCCGTTGCTTCGGACCCAGTTTCTTCGGCCATAAATTATTCTCCTGATTTATTGAAATGGGACCACAGTTCATCCTCCGTCATGTTGAGGTGTGCTGCGATCCGTAACCACACCTCACGACGGCCTTGCATGACACCCTCAAGGCGTGGGTCTTTATGGAACGTACTCTCATTGGCGCGACAGAACTTAGCCAAGTCTGTCATCACGACCTGTGCGTGGACGCCCTTGAATACCAACCTGTAGGACTGCCCCCGTGTGCGTAGGAAGTCCCGTGCGCGCTGAATAGCCTCCTGCATTACTGCAAAGCCTTCATAACACCTGCGGCTGCTGGCGCGGCCTCAATCATCTGCTGTGTCTGCTGTTGCTGCTGACGCCCTTCACGGATGCTCGCCACCGCTCCAGGTGAACGCATCCACGACGGCGGCACAGCGTTGATCTCAGCCAACTGCTGGTAGATCACATCTGTGTCGAACTGATCCAGTACAGACAAGTCCTGTGAGGTGTTGGCGTAGGCTATCGCAGCTTCCAACGTACGAAGCCAGCCAGAAGCCTCCTCCGCACGTTGGGAGCGCGACAGGGGGCTGTCATACTCAATATCAAACTCACCACGCGCTTCAATCAGTGCATCCGGCATGGGCGGTAGTCCCCCCTGCTTCAACAGCACGTCGATCTCACGCTCAATCATCGGGCCCAACATCTCAGACTGCTGACGCCCCATTGTGGGTGACAACAACGCACCTTTTTCTCTGGCTCGTTCAAGAACCTCAGTGGCCGTCATGGTCGGTGTTTCAACCAAAATCTGGAACAGTGTGACGAGGAACGCATCGTTGATCGTGTTGCGCTCCATGTCCATCAACTCTTGCCCAGCGGCGAGATTACCCACCGGCAGAGCATGGACCAACGGACGACCTTCTGCGGTCACACCACCTGCGTTCATCGCACCGGGTTGCATACTGAACGTGTCCAGTACCCCATCATCGTGCGACAACAAGACAGGCGCAACGGCGCGGTGGCCCTGCGTCAACAAAGTCTTCTTCTGCTCGTTCAGAACCTTAATCGCGGGCAGCGCCAACATGGCTGGCGAGCGCCCGTATTTTTCACCGGGGCCGGTAACATAGCGTGATACCTGATACGGGAACGTATCAAAGCCGCCCTCACTCAACTGGTGAAGCGCCTCAACGGCGATGTAGTAAGACACGAACGGCTTACCCTTCGCATCGACCCGTGACCTGTCAATCTCAGTACGGGGTCGGACGCAGTGGATGATCTCAAACTTCTTATCAGGGTGTTTGTCGAGGTTGCCCTTGATGCTGTCGGGTAGGCTGTCGAAGCGCCCCACGTCAACGCGCTGCTGCATCTGTCGCGCGGTCAGGCTGAACTTACGGTAGCTAGTGTCCACGATGCCCTGATGGTTCAGGTCGAACAACAACTCACGCAGGTCAATCGCCCGGTAGCGCAGCCCGCCGTTGTCGTGGCTGTCCACGAACATAATGCCGGTGCCGAACGCACCAAGCCCCATATAGACCTCATGCTGCTGGCTGGCGTAGTTCGCCTTGGGTGAGTAGCGTTGTCTGAACAGTGCATCGGTGGCCGCTTCGAACCACAGCTTCACCTCATGGTCCCGCCCCAGCGTTGGGTCAGACGCCTTCAATCTGTGCCACTTCTGTGTGCGTGGCGTGAGCATACTCTCCATCGCGGCGGCAAATCTCTCCAACGCCAGCGCGGGTGTGCTGTCGATCATCTTACTGGTGCGTTTATTCCCACGGGTTAGCCCACTGTCGGGCGTCTGCATCGTCTCAGAATACCGGGGCAGTACCCTGTCCGCGATCTCCGTCCAATGGTTCTCCCAGTTACCACGCTCACTCTCAAGCTGGTCGTACCGTTTGACGATCTCTTCTGCGATGCTCATGCTACTGTCCTAGCAGTTTCTTGGATGCGTCGCTGTTGCCACCGAGGTTTTCTGTCGTTGTCGATGCGGTGCGTCCCTCTGCGGCCTTACGGCGCTTCTGAATAGCCGACGCGGCCTCTGGTGCGGGCGCTGCGGGTGTTACTGGTGCGGGGGCTGGCGCGGGTGCTTTAGGCGCTGAAAATATACCGCCCATGTTACGTCCCTAACAATTTCTTGGTGGGGGTGTTCGTCTCGTCCGTCACGCCTTGACCAGACGTGAGGATCGTCTCTGACCGGCCTGTCGCTGCTGCACGGCGCTGTCGTGCCTCAAGGGCGGCTGTCTGGATGTCCGCGTCTGAGCGCGACGGTGGCTCCGGGGGTGGAAGTGGTGCGGGTTGCGACCCGCCGAATAGACCGCCGATAGTTACACCCTAAACGCAGATGTTTTTAGCATATCACGTCTCCTGTTTTGATGTTGGTCAACCACGACCACGAGTTTCCTTTAATGACATTATGAACAGTGGTGTCAGGCGCTTGATACACCCTCGCAATGTCAACAGGCCGCTCACCGTTGTTGAAGCGTTTGATGATGTCCAGAACATCGCGCTCAGAAAAACGTGATGCGTAGTGCGTAGTCCCGCGAGCGCGAACTATACGCCCCTTCTTAAATGCGTCTTTAGTGTTATCACGAGGTGACCCGATGAATAGGTGTTCCGGGTTCACACAACAGGGGTTATCACACTTGTGGCAGACGTAAGCCCCAGCGGGTATCTCAACACCTGTAAGAATGAGTGATAGTCTGTGCGCGCCTTTCAGCACCCCCTTGACCATCATCTTACCATAACCGCAACCGTCAACAGCACCGAACCACAACCAACAACCTGTGTTGGGTTCTGGTGTGTATTTAGCGTCGAACCGCTCTTGGAGTGTAGATGTCAAAGCTCGTATCCTGAACAGGTTTGTTTAAACGCGCTGACCGTAACATAAAAAACCCCAACGGCGCAAGCACCGTTGGGGAGAAGGGAAAGTTTCTACAGGGAGGCAAAAACTATGCTTAGGAGAATAACTCATAGTCTACGTTCTGTGCAACCCTTTTTCGTTTAAACGTCCTCGACGACAGTGTGTCCGTTCGGCTGGTGATCCGAGAGAACGTCATCGCCAGCGCATCCGCGAAATCAGGACTGGCAAACCCCCGCTTCTTCATCTTGTCCTTGGGTTCAAGTTTCAACTGACCCTTCAACGTGAACTCGTACATCGGCGCGCACAGGTCGTCACCCAATTCCTTCAAGTTAGGTAGACTACCTGTCGGTAACCACTCCCTGATCCGCCCCCACATCTCCGTCCTGTGGTTGCCGTACATCTCCTTATCCTGCGCGCCGCCGCCCGTCTTCACCTCAGTGACCTTGAAGCCAGCCTGTTTCAACACATCGACCACACCACCACCGACGCCATCCCCCTCGACGAACACCGCGTCAGGCTTGTACTTGTCGATGCCTCTGGCAACGTGTTCCGCAAGCTCTGTGATGCTGCAACTCTTGTACCGCTCGAACGGTATGCTCTTCGCGTCCCTGCCCTTACGGTATGCCAGTACCGCACTGTCGTCACCGTACCGTGCCGGGTCAACGCCCATGACGAGGGGTGAGCCGGGGTCGTCGAACACCTCGCGCTGTACCGCGTCATCAACATCCCCGCGTCCGATGAACTGGTAGTCACCTTGCCGTGGGAACTGTCCGTACACCTCGACACGGGCCTGATCGCTGTCTTCGCCGTACTGCTTGATGATGTTCTCGTATAGCTGATGATCGTTCTCCGCGACGGACCTGCCGTCGATGCTCGCCGTGTCCCACTGATCCCGGTTGCCGTGGAAACATTCGAAGAACTCACCTGATGGGTTACGTGGATTGGAGATAGCCAACCACACCCGGTGGTTCGTCTTGTCCGTGAAGAACCCCTGCGCCACCGACCAGATGCAACTGGGGATACCGGAAGCCTCATCGAACAGCACCGCCATACCCCGCTGGCTGTGCGCGCCCGCGTACGCATCAGGCGCTTCCTCTGACCACAATCGTGCGGTGATGCTCCAGTATGCGCTGTCAAGCTGTGTCGTCGTCTTCATGGCATCCACCAACCATTCCGCAGGTTGGATACTCATCATAGCATACTCGAACCACCTGTTGTTGATAGCCATGGTCGCCCACTTCTTGATCTCTGGGAAGGTCGTCCCCTTTAGCTGCGCCTCTGTGTTGGCTGAGACGATCACGGTGGATGAGGGGATACACGAGAACATCCACAAAGCCACCCACGCGACGAAGGCCGACTTGCCGATGCCACGGCCTGATGAGCGGGCCATCTTTAAGAGTTCCGGTGTTAGGTCTTGGGTTGACTTATGCCTGTTGGCTCTGAGGTGATCTCGTATTTTTGTTAGCGCAGTGACCTGCCACTCACGCGGACCATCTGAGTTCTCAAGGGGTGAGTTCTGTTGGCCCCAAGGAAAGGCGTAGTAGACGAACTGTAGGGGGTCGTCTTGGAAGGATAGGAGTTTCACTAACAGGTCTTGTTCGTACTGATGGGGTGTTTGCTTTTTTGCCAAAATGTCACCTAAAAATATTTTCAAAAATTTTATTCAGAGCGGCTTGGTCAGGACCACGGGATTTTCGGCGGCGCGTGATCCGGGGGTGCGCCCCTCGCCACCCCCCGCCTCGACGATTGAATCGGCGGCGTTTAAGCGCAGCACCCGAAACACGCGCCCGAAACACGTAACACGTTGTAATCATTAGTATATTAGCATAATGATAATCGCATAACAAACATTATGGATAATTAGTCTTATTGCATATAGCGTTGATATCATTAGGTGTTTCGGGTTCAGGTGTTCCAGGTGTTACGTCAATGGTGTTACTCGCATCATTTAAACGTTGCGCATTATTGTTGGCTTCGTTCATTGCATCCAACAGATTGAATTCATGGGAAATAGAGACGGCGACAGTTGCGGGTACAATTCGCCCTAATAGCGCCATAAATGCTTTCGGTTCTTCGGCTGATTGCTTTACCAAATAATCCACGCCGCCAGCGCGCTCAAAAGCGAGAAACAGAATTTCTTTCATATCACGATTGAGATGCCCAATCGCGCCTTTTGTACGTGCCATAAAAAACCGCCTTTAATTTTTAACCCTTTGACCACGGTATTCTAATACCGTTTAAACCTTTTTTGCAATAACCCGACATTGTGTCATATATGCAACATCAATAACTTTATTTGCTTTTATTTGCATATTTAGGGGCTTGACAGCCAACTGACATTTTGTCACTACTAGGTTTCGTTTAAACACATTGAAAGGAACACGATCATGGAAACGCAAACACAAATCGAAATCATCACATTTCAAGGCGGCGGCGTTTATGACGAGCGCGGCCAAGTTATTCACGTCGCTGTTATGTCATCGGGCAACATCATGATGATTGATGCAAGCCGTGGGCTTGATTATGTTTTCCGCCCGATGCGATTCCCTGTTGATGTTAAAGAATATGTCATGAGCCGTTATCTGCATAACGACACTATTGGCGATCATTACCTTGATGAGGAAAGCCAGGAAATCTATCGCGCGATGATAACTCAAATCCAAAAACGCTAATCATTGTACACTTGAAAGGGAAACAGAATTATGAAAACAAGACTCACCTTAAAATCTAGAAACAAAAAGACCGGTCCTATTCCAGTATCAACTACGGAACGTAAATCTTGCCCGGATACTTGCCCGTTCAAAAAGAATGGCTGTTATGCCGATGGCGGACCGCTCGCAATAGTGTGGGATGAAATAACAGATAAACCCGGCATTGCATTAAATTGGAAAACATTTTGCGGCAAAATAAAAGACCTTAAGCCCGGGCAACTATGGCGTCATAACCAAGGTGGTGATCTTCCCCATAAAAAAGGGATTATCGACAAAAGCAAAATGGAATTGCTTGTCAATTCCAACGTCGGGAAAAAAGGTTTTACGTATACGCATCACGATATGACGATACGTGAAAACATTTTAAACGTCGGCGCCGCTAACATTGCCGGTTTCACTGTAAACGTATCTGCTAACAATCTTGACCATGCCGACGCACTCAAAATGTTATCGCAATGCATTCCCGTCGTCGTCGTGTTACCGGTCGATCAAGTGACTAACACGACGACACCACAAGGTAACAAAGTAACGGTTTGTCCAGCGGCAATTGATAAAACCGATAAAATCAATTGCTCTAATTGCAAACTTTGCGCCGTATCAAATCGGGAAACTATTATAGGCTTTCCCGCACATGGCGCGTCAAAGAAAAAAGCTTCCATCGTCGCCACCCTATAGAATTGTTTCTACCTTGCCCGGGTTTCGCGCCCGGGCAATAAGAAACAATTTTGTTTCAATGTAAAAAAGGGAAAATATCATGTTTTATAATTGCCCGGTTTGTGATGACGACAAGCCCGAACCTTTAGGCTTGTTAGGTATCAAAGCGCATTTCAGGTGTAGCGCTTGCGGCATCGGTTACAGCCAAGAAATTGACGTTAACGACGACATTGATATCGAGTTCTTAAACGAAACCCTATTTTCATAAAGGATAAAACATCATGACAATTTCACACAAACCGATGATGGTTATCTCAAAAACAGAAACTTGCGGCAATGCATTGTGTTTCGCGACATACGAAGAAGCACTAGCAAGTGCTCGCGAATTGTGGTCACGTTGGACAGTGCCCATCGATTTTACCGTTCACGGGTCCGACGACCCCGTGAACTATCGTTGGGACGATAAAGAAGGGAATGTAAGATTATGATCGTTTGGTAACACAATAAATCGTAAACCAAGCCCGTCAGGTGACCGCCTGACGGGCTTTAACACGAAAGGCTATACTATGACGCCCGAAACATTCCAGAGCGCCCGTGCGGCGCTTAAAACGTCTCAGAAGAAACTTGCTAAATTTTTAGGCTTAACTGATCGGCAAATAATCCGATACGAGAACGGGACAACACCAGTCCCGCTTGCCGTGTCGCGATTGCTCGAAATCTTGATAACCCGAAAAATCCCGCGCAAACTATCCTGATCGACGGCGGCAAAAAAGAACGCCGTTTAAACGAACCCGATACGTCTGTCATCCTGATCGACCATCGGCAAAAAAGAATTGTTTTTATCCTGATCGACCATCGGCAAAAAAGAAACCCGCAGAACAATTTCGGTTCTGCGGGTTATTTCTGTGCCGCCATCGCCGTGAGGGAAAAGAGGGAAAAAAGAGTGAGGGAAAGCACTCTAACTTAAACCATACACCCCCCTTAACCCTCTTTTACTTTCTCTTAGATTATATACTCTTTCTCTCTTATATACTTAATAGCAGTAATAACAAGGACTTAGACGAGAGGAAAGTTAAGGGAAAAGGGTGCTTTTAGTGGTGCTACTATTGAAAATAGCGGTAACGGCGTCGATAGTGTACATTTTATCGCTACAAAAAGCACGAATTTCGACCTGTTTTCCCGAAATATACACCCGTAAACCGTTTTTTCCGGCGCCTAAACGCGAAAATTTACGCCAAAGCGGCTTAATATAGAACTCTTTTTGGTGTATTCCGAGGCTTAAACCGGCACAAGCGGCACCAACAGCCCCCTCTAACTCGTTGCGAGAGATAACAGGACGGGGATGATTTTCCTTCAACCAAGCTAATATTTGGTCAACTGGCGACATTGTATCCTCTATCATTAAGTCCTTCGCATCGGACTGCGGGGGGTAAACATGGTCATATTTTGAGACATCACGGCGCATCAAATACCAGTATGCGCGAGCCGCTTCACGGTCATTGAGCTTGTCTTTTAACTCTTCATAATACGCCGCCGAAGCCCGCTTCAACGGGTTGCGCATGACAGCGACACGGCGATCACCTTCAGGCAACGCGATAGCATCAGTATGGTTCGAGAAGATCAGGCAATTGAAGTACACCGCCTCAGTGTATGTGCGCCCGAATTTCGGGTTAATGCGCATCATAGTTGGGATGTTATCAATGAGCACTTTGAACTCTTCATACCCTGTGTGGAAGGTCTTTGCGTCCATTGATGCGTCTTTACTTTCCTCGACCAGCACCATTTGGCAACGCGCCATCCAGTCATTAAACGTCTGGGTGCCACCTTTACCTTTTCCGATGAGTTGCCCCAGGGTGGCGTTGTTGACCTGATTGGCACCGAACAGTTTTTTCAGAAAAGCGCCCAGCGAGGAACGGCCAACACCAAAATCTTCTGACGCCACCATGACGACAGCGTAAGAGCGCGCGCCTGGCTGCTGAACTTTATAGGCTAACCAGTTAAGAAAACACTCGGCCTCATCAGGATCGGGTAACAGAAAATTAACATGACGCAGGAACATCTCAGGCACCTGATCCGTCTCGGGGTGATCCGGCACATCGAAGACATTAATGCACTTCTGGTTATCATTCGTAAAAATTTCACCCGCGCCAGGCTTATAACAGAGCCGGTCAGCGCGGCGAACGTCACGATGACCCGCAACAGCTGTAGAGACGTTGACGACACCATCACCACGCGGCACCTTCTGAGAGTGACGGAAGTCTACCTCACCTTTTTGAAAGGTCCACTTGCCACGGGGGCGCAGGGTCATATCAGCATACTGCTCCTGATCGGCGATCAGCGCGTAACGGTCAAGCAGCCACGGCATTGGATCATAAACCGCCGCGTCAGGCCCGCCGTTGTCCTTCACCCACGACAAAAAAGCTGAACTGGTCCACTCTAGGCAGTGGCTATGATGGCATTTAAATGTACGCAATGCGATCCACTCATCAACCCCTTGGCCCAACGGTGAATAGTACGCCGCGTCATCGCCGGTGGTGTGGTTCGCGTGGTTCGGGCACTGTATCGTCACCCATTCACCATCCAGCCCGTCACGCACGCCCCCACGATCAGCCAGCCAGGGCAGCACGTCATCAATACCATCACGGACAGTGAAGTTGCGGTCAATGCCAGAGGTGTACATCGCCTTTTTCTTGGTGAGCGCACGCAGCTCGTTCTCTTCAAGCTCACACCCAAGGTCGGCCATCAGGTCCATCAACGACCCACGCATTGGCTCCCAGCGGTGCAGTTTGGCCTCCCAAGCACCACGACCGGGCTTCTTGTTGACCGAGCCAACAAGCCTCATGACACGATACGAGCCACCCGCGCCTTTATCACCCCAACCTTGCTGATGCGTCCACTCGACACATCCCTCGAACAAGTCGAGGTCGTCAACAGGATCAATCATAAAACCCCATTGGTAGTTCGCCTCAGATGTCTCAATGATCCAGTCTGGTTCAATGGGCGGCTTGGCGGTGGTCTTCTTATCGTCACCGATGTCATCGAGCACAAGACAGAAGGCACGTGTCAGGTTGGTGCGCTTGCGCTTCAGGCCTTTACCCGTGTCAGACTTGGTGCCGTCCGTTGATGAAACACAGAAGTACCACTCGTCATGCTTACCTTTAACGTGGCGCTGGAACTGGCTGTGTGAGGTCCACACCGTCCACCACGGCGGGTTAGAACTGTCCACATGGCGCATTGGCTGTGACACGGCGACAGTCTCATCCTCGGTGATGTCTTTGAAGATTTCATCGAGCATCTGTTGTGCGGTTATTTTTTTCATCGGTCCAACACCTCGACGAGCCGGTCGAGAAGACTACCAAAACCGGAAAGCTGTTCGTCTTTTGCGTCCCGGTCCTGTTGGTTAAAGTCGAGTTCCATCAACTTGACAACAGTTTCGAGCGCGACCTCCGTGCTGAGGTCTGCGCCTAACAGTTTTTTAAGTTCTCTGACCCGGTCCTTGACATCGCTGTAGCGGACATAAGAACGCGGGGGTTGGGTGTGTAATGTAGCCATGATAGTTCCTCCGTCTGGCCTCTGTCTAAAAGGTGAATTGGGCGCGGCAACATCCCGACAGAGGAAAAAAGAAAACACAGGGGATCAAACCCGTGTCTGCCGCGCCCGACTGAATATACTCGTTTAACCTTTATCCTTCAAGGTGCGCCTTAAAAATTTTCATCTATTCGGTGGCCGTCGCGCCTCACCTTGTTGCTTGTTTATCCACACTTCAATTTCAAGCGCTTTAAAATATTTACGACCTTGTATCACTAAAGCCGTTGGGAAATCTGACCCCTGTTGCCAGCGCCACAAGGTCATTCCGCTCACACCGAGAAGCTTCTGTAGTCTCCCTTGTGGAACGAGCGTTAAATCTTCTGCTTTTGTCATAATCATTTTCCTTCCAAATGTTGTTTAAACAGCTTCATCCATTCACCCCGATCCGATACCCGTGAAACCACAAGGTCATCCAGAGTGTCGTTACAGACCAGCGTGGTGACGTTAACAGGCTTAGTCTGACCTTGCCGCCAGACACGCCCGATGGCCTGTTCGTGTGCGTCACGGGACCACATCGGGTGGTAGAACAGGATGTCAGAGCAGACGTGCTGGAGGCCATCGACACCATGGCTCAGGCTGTTGATCTGGGCGACTAAAGTCGCGGGACCGTCAACGTCGATGAAGTCTTGCACATTATAAAATAGGACTTCTCCATACATTGCTTCGAGCATATCTCGCTGTTCTGTGTACTCATAAAAGATGACACCTTTACGCCCTCGGCGTTCACGATACCAATGCACTAAGGCTTTGATGCACCTTTTGTTGTCTAAGTCCATAATCGCGCCGTCTTCGCCATACATAAACCCCGACGCGATCTGCCTCAACTTCCCCGACTTCACCGCTTCGTTCGCAGCTTCAACATCGCCAGCGACCATGTGTTTCTTCATCTCGTTATAGACTTCACGGGTCTTGGCTGGCATATCGAAACGAATGATGTGTTCGTGCAGGGGCGGCAGCGTCTCGGCCTTGTTATCGGCCACCAGATGCACCAGAGGGGCAACCTGAGCCATAATCTGTGCGTCAGCGCCGTCTCTGAGGCTCCAGTTGAAGCCCATATAATCGCTATAAAAATACTGCTCCATGTACTTCTGTTTGTTCGTACCCAACGCTTGACCGTGGTCAAGTATCCGGCACATAGGGTATAGCTTGAAGAAGTCCTGCGATACTGGTGTTGCTGTCATCCCGACACGCCACTTGAGCTGACCGCCGAACTTCTTAGACTTCAGCTTCTTGGCTTGTTTACCCGCAGCCTTGGAGAGTTCATCAATGATGATACCATCACACTCATGGTCCTGCATCAGCAGCCAGTCGAGGTTGTTTAAACTCACCACGATGATCTCAGCCTCGCATGACAGCAGTTGCTTGATACGGTTCTGGGCTGTGCCTTGCAGTTGAAGCACACGCAGCCCGCGCAGGTGTTTCCACTTCGCCGCCTCGTTGGGCCAGACGAGGTTCTCAACGACCTTGGCGGGACACGCGACGATGACCTTGCGGAGATAGTTCATCTCCATCAACTCTTCGATGGCTGTCAGACAGATCGCGGTCTTGCCGACACCCGTCGCAGCCACTAGGAGTGTGCTGTCCTGTTCGATCAGTTTGGTGATGGCGCTTTGTTGGTCGGATGAGAGGTTGGTTTCATTTAACATTTTGGGTAATCCTCCACACCATAACGCAAGGCGGCGCTGAAAATTTTTTTATCTCTACGGGAGCCTGTAAAAGTCACATACCTATGTTTTCTGGGCCGCGTCTGTAGATAGAAATCGGAGCCGTATTTGTCTCGCATAGCAGCAGCGCGGTTAGGAACGCCCCTGAATTCATCGGCTATCGTTTGCCCGTGCAGATGTTCTAAACCTTTCACTTTCCAATCGGTTCGCTTTGCGGACAGCCCGCAATAAAGAAAATTTGTGGCTTGGTACACATATCCAACGTGACCTTGTGATATGTCAGCGTATGACACAATGATGCGAGGCGCGGGCAGCATTTTGAGGGCTCTTCCAACAAGAAAACTTGCGGCGTTTTTTTCGTTGTTCACTAAGCACAGCCGGTTTAACTCTAAAACTTTTGTTTTCCATTCGTCTCCGCACACCCCTCGTCTCAAGGGCGCAGACGAAGGCGTACCAAAGGTGACAACACCTAACAAAACAAGGTCGTGAAACAGACCGAAAGCATAACTTATGCTTGGGATGCGTTGGGCGTAATGTGTATTCAATAACATATCGTATGTTGATTTGTTATCAACACTAGCCACACGTAAGTTCTCCGATAACATAGTCAGCTTCCTCCCTGGTCTGGACCACCCGCGCGGCTAAACCCACGTCGAGCATCCGGTTCAATTCTAAAATCTGTTTGCGGGAAAGTTTACCTTTACCCGTGGGGCTCTTCAGTTCAATAAAAATCGCATGGCCGTTAAACGCCAACATCACATCGGGGAACCCCGTCTGACCCACGGCCACCAGCTTACGGGCGTAGATGCCGTTAGCTTTGGCCTGTTTGATTAGGTAGTTTTGTAGTAATGCTTCACTCATTTCCCGTACCTCTTTCCTGATGCCACACCACCTGTCGCAATGGGCAGACCATCTGACCACCACGGGCGTTCGAGCATGACGTTGTTTAAACGCTCACCATCTTCCGGTGAACCAAGACCAATAATTTCATCGTGAACATGGCCGACGATCTCCAGACCCTCATCGTCAGCGCGCAGTAGAGCCTCGCGCAAACAGTCAGCCGCGACGGCCTGTGTGCAATTTTGAAAAAGTAAAGCCCCTCGCGCATGGACACGAATAGGAGGTTCACCCGCCGCTGGTTTGAAGTGTGTTTGGAAGGTCGCGCCGATCTTCTCCTCACCCCAAGGTGTCATGTAGAACTCAAACTTGGGCTTCGGATAGCTCAACAGCCGTTCGGATGGGAGCTTACACCAGAGGAAGTTCTGACCGTCACTATGATAGGTCACACGTCCCACCTCGAAGTCAACACCGGGCGAGCGAACCGCATCACTTATGGCCCGATCATAGTCGGCCCAAATCTCCTCGGCCCACGGGTTAGCCTGACGCCATTTGATGACGATGTCACGCGCAACTTCTTCCTCGAAGGTGACGCCGTAGTTCTTCGCCATGCCGATCAGGGCGTTATGCGAGCCACCAAATTGTAGAGACAGCTCTGCGATCTTGCCAGACTGCCTGAATGTTTTATCCACACTATCTTCGGACACGTTGAACATTGATGCGGCGGTGACGACATAGATGTCCCGACCTTCACGGTAGAGATCAAGTTTCCGTTCTCCAGCATCCGAATTGGACAGCCACGGGGCCACTCTTCCTTCGATGGAACTCCAGTCAACATAATATAGGCCATCCTCGTGTTGGATCATGGCGCGGAGTAACCTTGCCATAGTATCGGCGGGTGTGTCTATCTCATATCCGGCGAGAATGTCTTGGATGAGGGCTTCGGCTTCGTTGTGTCCAAAGACATCTCGCCTGATGTTGTGGGGTTGCAGACCTTTTCCGCTGAAGCGTCCTGTGCGACCTGCACCGTTCCATAAAAACGTGTTGTGTACACGCCCGTTGACATGCTGGTGCGCTGCGACAGCGAACTTCTTAAGCGCCGACGATCCGGCGTTGTCAATGTATTCAAGCAACCTACGCGCATCCGCATCCAAATCCTCCACTGCTAAAAGATAACGACGATGTTCAGCGTCCATACTAATCTTTTTCTCGCCCTTCTTATACACCTCAAGGGTCTTCATCTGGGGTGCAGTCAGCTTGGGGAACAACCAAGCGTTCCGGGCATTACGTTGGGTTGATTTGGTCATCATACCGCCTGTCAGTTCACTGATCTGCCTGTTGGCGTCATCAGCGACCTCACGGGTGTAGCCCAGCGCGGCAGTGCAGAAGTCAACGTCGATGGGCAGACCACGTTCGTTGATCTTGCTGTTCAGGTGGTACTCTTCCCACTCTTCATCTGTCAGCGGACGGAGACACTTGACCAGCGCGCGCATGATCTCGACATCTGAGATGCAGTAATCGCGCATCAGGTCAGCATCACCCTGTTTAAACGTCTTCTCATGGCCGGGGGCGCAATACTCACGGATCAGTCGCGCGCCTTGGCTGTGTTTCCTGTAGGGTAGCCCCACACCAGCCGCAGCCGCGTCCAGACCACCGGCAAAGCCGTTGGTGAGGCTCATTGCCATGGAGCAGCGCCATTGCTCTCTGGCGGGCGCTGTGAAGCCGTAGGCTTTAGAGATTACATGGTCAAACAGGTGGCGCTCGAACTCCGCGTTGTGGGCTGTGATTAACCCACCAGAAATAAAGTAGTCGATTATTTTCTGAGGAAATGTTTCATCAGCCCACCAGAACTCGATGTCACCGTCATCAAAGGCATACGCCATACAGATAACTTCTGTCGATGGGTCTTCCGCGTACCGGCGCAGACCATGAAAGATCAGGTCACAGGCACTTCGGGTTTCTAAATCTAAAAATAACAAAATAATTTTCCCTGTAGAAGATGGGACCACGGGCTGAAAGGAAATAAGACCCGTGGTCCCGGTTGCGAACCTAGATTATGGCTAGGCCGCGCTTTTACGTTTACGGCGTTGGCGTGTCGGTGCCTCTTCCGCAACAGTTTCTTCAGCAGCTTCTTCGGTCTTATCTTCGACCTGAGCAGCCTTCTTACCTTCTTCGTTACCTTCTTCGTCACACCAGGCGACGATCTCGAAGACAGGGTTGTAGGTCAGCTTGCCGCCGCGCTTTTTGTTGGCGTAGCTCTCAGAGGTCAACTTAACATTGGGATAGAGAAACTGTGAACCTTCTGCCGCATGAGCTTTGATCTTGCCCAGCAGAACGTCCACACCCTTACGGCCACCGTAGCTGTTGGTGTCGAAGGCCAGCATCTCACCGTCATCGACGAGCGCAGCCTGGAACGAACGGCCCTCTGACGGGTAGTCGTCACCAATGCTTTCCATTTGCACCGGCAGCGGTTGTGTGAAGCCGACGAACGATTTGTTCGGGCGGCCACCTGACCATAAAATCCACCCATGCTGGATGGTGGTCGTGTTCACAAGAATTTCCTCGTCAGTAACAATGTCACTGTCCGGGCCCAAGAGCCATTCGCCGCTCTCGAAATCCATCTTGAGGAAGCTGAAGCCAGCCAACCCTTGCGTCGCTTGCACTTGGCTCTGTGCAAGAGCTGTTGACAGGTCAGTGACGTTCATAACAGTAGGGAAGTTTGTAGTCATCGTTTTATTTTCCAATCCAAATAATATTTCATGAGCCGTCAGGCTCGGTTTTCCGTCAGTGTAACGACTGACGACGGCGGTGGGGTGTACACGCGCACCCCAAGGTTTAGGTGTGTCTACGTCTTTAAATACGCTCCTTTCATATCTTGAGTGGTAAACATGGTAATCACGTTCGTTCGCAACACCTTCCATGAGCCAACTTAGTTGCTCTAAGCACTCATCCTGTTCGTCGATTGTGAACTGGTGGAGGTGTGTGGGGTCACCTGCATAAACCATAACATCACCCCATCATGTCCTTAAGGTGGCCCTGCACATCAGACACTATGACAGCATCACGGCTGTCGTCGTCGGTTGCAATGGTGGTCCCACTACTCTTGGACACGATGAACTCTTCAAGGTCTAGCTCACGACCTTTTTTCTTCAGGTAATCCATTACCTGTTTCGGTGTACGCAGCGCAGCCGGGTTTGTGATGTCCCGTGCGGTGATGCGCTTCTCTTTAAACATGTCCCGTGCAGCTTCAGCGTCGATCCACTTAACTGTCGGGCGCTTCTCAACCACTTTCCAGCCCTTCAGCGGCGGCACACCACGGTTCATCTGGAGATACATCTCCTCGTGGATGGACTTCACCCAAGCCTCGACCTCTTCCACCATGTCAGCAGCGGCCTGAAGCTCAGTCAGCTCCCGTGCGCCTAAGAGGTTGGTCGCTGCGATGCTGGCGCGTTTAGCTTCACAGTAAGGCTCGGCGGGGCAATACTTACAATGTGAGCCGGGGTTGATGGTGTCGCGCTCCATTGCGTTACGGAACTCTTTTTCAAATTGTTTGAGCTTGGACAAAGTTGTCGTCCATGTGGACACCACACCTTTAACTTTCGGTTGGATAATAGCAAAGACCACCATATCCACCTTGTCGAACAGGTCTGCTGTTGCACTATCCGCTTGTGCGCTTATGGCGTAGAGCGCCAGTTGGGCGCTGTCTTTTGGAGACACCTTATAGCTCCCGAACTTGTAGTCGGCTACAAGCAGCTTCTTACCATCAGCCGACAAACCCAACAGGTCAATCGAGCCACCGGCAACACCGGGGACGAGCTGAACGAAAGGTTCAATCTCAAGCTGGTCGATGTCTAGATCGTCAAGTAGACGATTAGTGGCCTTATAAGCGATGTCCGCGAGGTCGTAGTCATCATAGGTGAACCGAAATGTCTCACCATCTTCCGTGTACTCAAACTCATCGACTAAATCATAAGGAGTTTTACCCTCGCGTTGGCATATCTCCATCACTTCATGCAGCATCGACCCTGTTTTTGCAGCTTCACCTGCGGGACGGCGAGGGATGTTTTCTGATTTCTTGACCCAACCGGGGCAACCGATTGTGCGGGAGGCGGTTGAACCGCCGTAGGTGAGATGTATTGTTGGCATTTTCTTTTTCCTAATCCAAATCCAAATCCAATTGATGTCGGAAGGTTAATACATAACGATTGATCGCGTCAAGCGTTTTTGTTGTGACAGTCTTTGACGGATCACGCATACGATCCATGAAGCCCGGATCACCCGCGATCTGCCTACCGACTGTCGTCTCGGCCCGACCACTTTCTTTTATGACCGCTTCGAGTTCCTTGAGTGCCTGTGCTTTCGAGCCCATAATAAAAACTTTCATTTAATGTTTGACAGATCATACATTATGATATTACATACGTATTGTCAACTCGATTTAAAAGGGAAATTAAAATGACTAAAGCACTAAAATTCGACGAGGGAAAACCGCAGCACCACCTGCTCATTGATGAGTTTATTGATGAGATGATTAAGGTGCGCGAGTTCGGCTCCGTCAAATACGAGAAGTGGGATTGGCTTCGCGGCTTGGCCTTCTCGAAGTATCAGGACGCCATCAAGCGTCACCTTAAAGCCTTTAACTCTGGCGAGGATTGTGATGACGAGAGCGACCTGCACCACATGGCCCACATCGCAATATCCGCGATGTTCCTTTACACCTTTCAGATGACCGGCCAGGGTATTGATGACCGTCACGGCACGAAAGCCGATAGAATTCTGGAGCGTTTAAACAATGCGCCATCTTCATAATTTAACCCGGCGCTTCCGTAAATGGTGCAGGTCGTACGGGGCGGTTTTCTGGTAAAGGCCTTCAACCGCACAACATTCGACGTGATG
>FLOH01000950.1_pt1 | contig 49901 bp, 51 predicted proteins | sample 756751 | NCBI WGS metagenome assembly FLOH01 (sample SAMEA4026879, study PRJEB14308) | marine metagenome | biome: coastal water; material: water | depth 74 m | reverse complement strand
TACGCTTGCATTGGGGGAAAGTCATGGGGGAGAGGGATAGAGTGGTGTGAACTTTGCTCTCGAGCTCCTTGCCTGTGCCGTGTGGGCCAGCGAGCAAGAATTGGATTGGTGTGGTTTCGTTCTCGCTCCAGCCTAGCAGGGCTTTGGCAAAATTAGGTGAGGAGAATGCAGCTCCGTGCTCTGTGAGGAGGATGTGTTTGGCTCCTGGGAGCAGGGCTGAGTGGAGGGTTTGTGCGTCTTCTGATCGTGCTCGTTTGAGGTCGCCTGTTCGTGCGTGTTTAGATTCTGTGAGTTCTTGGATTTCGATTTTTACGTGCACTTTGAGTTGCTTGAGGTAACGGGAAACGAGCTCAGATTCAGGGCCGGCTTTTTGCTTACCAATTGAGGTTATTTTGATTGAAAACATATGCGAAATTATACCTGATTTTTGGTGTGGAAACACTGAGGATATAGCTCTTGACAGGTATCTGATGTTCCTCTATACTTCCCGTGACATTTGTGGATACGTTCTACTTTCTTTGTCCCAAGGATCGCTAAACAGTTGCAAAATCGGGAATTTGCCAGCTTGAGGGATGGAGGGAAAGTTATGAACTAAATCAAAACCACATCATGAGTACATCTACATCAACCGAATAATTAGCGATCCACTATCAAAATAAGGTGTTTTGATATGACCGCTGTGCAAGGCGGTTTTTGTGTCCCTTGGAGTCAGAGCAGAGCTTAGCAGCTGAACTCTGATTCGAAGAATAGAACAGTGCTAGAAATCGAACCAGAAAGATCTTTTACAACTGAAGAAAGTCGATAACAATATCAATTAAAATACGAGAATTATATATAGACAACACTCCAAAAAGCGAGTGGCAGATCTTAATCTTCAAGAGATCTAGCCTGGGAGTGGTTGTAGAGCATCTAAGAGCATATGGTGGATGGCAAGACAGAACGTGCCGATGAAGGACGTAGTAACCTGCGATAAGCTTCGGGGAGGTGGTAAACAACCTTTGATCCGGAGATTTCCGAATGGGGAAACCCAATACGAGTAATGTCGTATTACCCTTTGTGAGTAATTGCATAGGGTGGGCACCTGGTGAAGTGAAACATCTCAGTAACCAGAGGAAAAGAAAAAGAAATTTTCGCTTTACGTTTTCACACACAAGCACGTTGTGTGGAAACGAAAAGCGAATCTATTCCCTAAGTAGCGGCGAGCGAAAAGGGATCAGCCCAAACCTCTACTGTGAAGTTATTGCGAGCATGGAGATACTTGTATCTGTGTGCGAGCGGTGACGAAAGCTGGAAGGCGTTGCAGTGGAAGGTGTTGTAAGGTATCGCGTCCGTCTTCTTCCAAAGGCGGGTGATGAAATTTGTATGTTGTATAGCAAAATCTGTTGGAAAGCAGAGCCAAAGAAGGTGATAGCCCTGTACGCAAAATGCATTCATACCATCATGTCGATATACCTTGAGTACTACGGGACTCGTGAAATCCTGTAGGAATCAGCCGGGACTATCTGGCAAGGCTAAATACACGTTCTGATCGATAGTGAACAAGTACCGTGAGGGAAAGCTGAAAAGCACCCCGGGAGGGGAATGAAATAGTATCTGAAACCGTATGCTTACAAGGAGTTAGAGTCCTGCCTTTGGCGGGATGATAGCGTTCCTATTGAAGAATGAGCCAACGAGTGTGCTGCACGTCGCTGCTTAAGTCCTCCGGGACGAAGGCAAAGTGAAAGCGAGCGTTAACCCGCGTGATCTATCTTTATACTTGGTCCAAGGCTGCAGAGTTCTGCTAGCCGGATCGAGTATAAAAATAGAGGGTGGCGTGCACACGACCCGAAACCGGACGACCTATCCATGGCCAGGTTGAAGCAAGTGTAATAGCTTGTGGAGGACCGAACCCTCGCGCTGTGCAAAACGCTGGGATGAGCTGTGGATAGCGGAGAAATTCCAATCGAGTTCGGTAATAGCTGGTTCTCCCCGAGATAGCTTTAGGGCTAGCGTCGGTTAATAACATATTGGGGGTAGAGCACTGAATGGGTTTTGCGCCTTCGGGTAGCGGACCTAACCAAACTCCGAATACCAATATGTGTTCCCGGCAGTCAGACTATGGGGGCTAAGCTCCATTAGTCGAAAGGGAAACAGCCCAGATCTCAAGCTAAGGTCCCAAAATCGTCATTAAGTGTAAAACGTGGTGAGGAGACACATACAACCAGGAGGTTGGCTTAGAAGCAGCCATCCTTTAAAGATAGCGTAACAGCTCACTGGTCAAGTTTCCTTGCGCGGAAAATGTACCGGGGCTAAATGACGTACCGAAGCTGAGGGCTTCGATGCTTTTGCATCGGAGCGGTAGGGGAGCATTCGTATTGCGCTGAAGCTGGTGGGGTGACCCCTGGTGGAGCGATGCGAAGGGAGAATGTTGGCATGAGTAGCAAAAAGACAGGTGAGAATCCTGTCCGCCGTAAACCCAAGGTTTCCTGGGCAACGAGAATCGTCCCAGGGTTAGTCGGGAGCTAAGGCGAGGCCGAAAGGCGTAGTCGATGCACAGCAGGTTAATATTCCTGCACTCTCTATTACACTGATGTAGTGACACTTACTGAAATTTCCCGCGTCCTATGGCTATGACGTTGGGGGCATGTTGGCGTCTGGTAGGCAAATCCGCCAGACTGAGGTTCGACCTCAAGCCCGTGTGTCAGCTCAAGTTCAACTTACGGGTTGGATAAGGGGAAAGGACAGTGAGTCAAGAAAAGCTGCTAGGGTTAATGTAATAGGGACCCGTACCGCAAACCGACACAGGTGGGTGGGTGCGTAATGTACCAAGGCGTACGAGAGAACCATTGTTTAGGAACTCGGCAAAATAGCGGCCGTAACTTCGGGATAAGGCCTGGTTGCATCCGGGAGGATGTGACCCGCAGCGAAAGACTCCAAGCGACTGTTTATCAAAAACACAGGTCCCTGCTAAACCGCAAGGTGATGTATAGGGGCTGATGCCTGGCCAGTGTCCGAACGTTAAGGAAGGGGGTTAGTTTCTTCGGAAATGAAGCCTTCGACTGAAGCGCGGATGAACGCCGGCGATAACTATAATCGTCCTAAGGTAGCGAAATTCCTTGACGGGTAAGTTCCGTCCTGCACGAATGGCATAACGATTTGGAGACTCTCTCAACAATGGACTCGGCGAAATTGCAATGTGAGTGAAGATGCTCACTACTCGCGGCAAGACGAAAAGACCCCGTGAAGCTTTACTATAGCTTGATCTTGGGTTCATGTTTCACATGTTCAGTATAGGTGGGAGCCTTCGGGCGCCAGTGAGATACCACCCTTGTGTTGTGTGAATTCTAACCAGGCGCCATGAATCTGGTGTCAGGGACAGGATCTGGTGGGTAGTTTACCTGGGGCGGGTGCCTCCCAAAATGTAACGGAGGCGTTTACAAAGGTTGGCTTAGCGCGGATGGAAATCGCGCTGGACGTGCAAACGCAGAAGCCAGCTTTACTGCGAGACCTACCAGTCGAGCAGTTGCGAAAGCAGAAGTTAGTGATCCGACCGTACGAAATAGGACGGCGGAAGCTCATCGGATAAAAGCTACTCCGGGGATAACAGGCTAGTCTCCCCCAAGCGTCCACAGCGACGGGGAGGTTCGGCACCTCGATGTCGGCTCATCGCATCCTGGGGCTGGAGAAGGTCCCAAGGGTTAGGCTGTTCGCCTATTAAAGCGGTACGCGAGCTGGGTTCAGAACGTCGTGAGACAGTTCGGTCTCCTATCTGCCGTGGGCGTCGAAGATTGATGGAACCCATTCCTAGTACGAGAGGACCGGAATGGACGAACCTCTAGTGTATCGGTTGTTCTGCCAAGAGCATCGCCGAGTAGCTACGTTCGGTACGGATAAGCGCTGAAAGCATCTAAGTGCGAAGCCGTTCCAAAGATAAGTCTTCATTTGAGACCCCTCAGAGACTATGAGGTTGATAGGCTGCAAGTGTAAGCACAGTAATGTGTTCAGCTGAGCAGTACTAATAGGTCGAGCTCTACAACCACTTCTATGTTTGATCTTTGGAATAAGGACTATGCTAGTCATAGTATCTCATTACAAAATCAAACCTTCATCACTTGAAACAAGTGAACGAGTAATTGATTAGTCTTGCCGCTACCCTTATCAGTTGAAAATTAAAGAACCCTTTGTTTTGGTGCCATTTCCAGGAAGGTCACACCCGTTCCCATTCCGAACACGGCCGTTAAGCTTCCTCGGGCCGATGGTAGTGCGATTGCGCGAGAGTAGGTGGGCGCCAGAACAAAGGGTTCTTTTTTTACAAACCAGCGTTTAGATATATATCTTAACGCTGGTTTTTGTTATTGTGCATGGTACAATCACGATTACCAACCTTTGTCTATAGGGGATAGAATGTTCGTTTTCGTTGCTTCTCTTCTAATGATGGTGTCTCAAGGGCTGGCTGGCTCAAGAGAGAACTTCATGTGCATTGATCAGTCGGGTACGTTTCAAGGTGATCGTTACTGTCGTGCTGTTCGCTATACACCATATGCTGAGCGTGTGATATATGGTGATCGACAGAGCGCTGTTTGGGATAGAGTTATCGTGATAGGTATCTTCGAGGGCCGTCTTCGATATCGTGGATATATCTGCGGATATAGTTTCTATATTGTCATGAATAAGAAAGAGGAAATTTTGAATCAGCCCAAACCACTTCGTGACAAAAACTGTGTCGATCATCCTGTTGTGGGTCATTTGTTTGCTCCATCAGGTTCAAAGATTAGCATAGGCGATTCACTTCAATTTCAGTCTCGGTCCGATGTCGTGTCAGAGACCTCTGAACGTTCTTCTGAATGGGTTTGGCCTTCAGAAATGCATGTTGTCACCCAGGTATTTAAAGGCAATGACCATACAGGTATTGATATTGACGGAAACATTCTCACACACAACTTCGCCGTTGCATCAGGGCTTGTTACATTTGCTGGTTGGAAGGGTGGTTACGGTCTAACTGTCGAGATCCTCCATTCAAATGGTTTGGTCACTCGATACGCCCATCATTCATCCATTAAAGTTCATGTTGGACAGCGTGTACGTGGTGGACAAATCATCGGTTTTGTTGGAGCTACGGGAAACGTTCGTGGTCCATATGGAACTCATTTACACTTCGAGTTCATAGAACAAGGTCGATTCATCGACCCAATGACGATACTCTCCTCACAGCGCTAAGCGCTGTTTTTCTTTCCTGTTATACTATGAGCATATGGAATCAGAAAAAAAGAAACCGTGTGTTCTTTGTAAGCTTTTTAAAAACGTTTTCATCTTTACGTTTGGTGTTGTTACAGGTGCACTTCTAGCAATTTTTTTCGTTTAGGTTGAGCACTTGAGCACCTGTCTGTCAATATTGTAAAAAACTGACTCATTGCTATGATACGAGGCGTTATATGACGTTTCGATTTATTATTCTCGCGGCTGGTAAAGGTTCGCGAATGAAGCAAGAGTTACCAAAGGCATTAACTCCTATCGGAGGGAAGCCTATTCTTCAGCATCTATATGAAGCTATTGCGGCCTCTGAGGTGGATGGAGCTCCAGTGGTTGTTATGGCACCTGACCAACCAAAGCTATGTGAAGGCTGGAATGGCTCTTGTGACTACGTAATCCAAAAAGAGCAGTTAGGGACTGGTCATGCGGTCAGTGCCTGTCGTGAGGCTGTTACAGACGCTGATGCTATCATTGTGTTGTATGGAGATCATCCATTTATTTCAGCTCAGACCCTTAAGCGATTGTCTGAACTACATGAAAAGAGCGATGGAATTTTGTCTATCATGACAACAAATGTTTCTTCGTTTGATGAATGGCCAAATTATTATCATTGGGGACGTATCATTCGCGACAAGAACAAACAGATCATGGCTATTCGTGAGTACAAAGACTCTCTCGAGTCTGAACTCGCGATCACAGAAGTGAACCCAGCTCTTTATTGTTTCGACACTAAGTGGTTGTGGGAGAGCATTGATCAGATCAAAAATTACAATGCAAAAGGAGAGTACTATTTAACTGATCTTGTAGAACTTGCTGTGGCACAAGGTAATAACATTGCGAGTCTCTCGATTCCTACAGAAGAAGCTGTTGGTATAAACACACAAGAAGAGCGTCTTGTCGCGGAAAAACTTCTTAGAAACCGCAATGTCACAACCTAAACTCATTATTGTCGGTGGTTCGCTTGCAACGGGGAAGTCGACTCTTTCCAAGTATCTTGCGGACGCAACTGGATTCCAACGCATCGCCCTTGATGAAATCAAAGAGGCGATGTTTGATTTAGGGGGTTATCGTGACCGTAAATGGTCAAAAGAGATTGGTCGTCTTAGCTTTCCTGTCTTTCGAGATTTGATTGGGATGCATTTAGATCGAGGAGAATCTGTTATTGCAGACGCAACATTTCTTTGGCTTTCCGATGCCGAGTGGATTCATGAATTCACGCAAAAGCATAATGCAGAACTCAGACAAATCTGGTTAACAGCAGATCCTGATGTACTGCGAGAGCGTTTCATTCAGCGTTCACAAATAGATCGTCATCCAGGTCATAATGATGCTCTTGAGCATGTAATGGATGAATTCGATGAACGCTTTTTCAACAAAACATTTATCCCACTTCCATTAGATGGAAAAACAAAAATCGTGGACACAACCGATTTCTCGACCATTGACCACGATGAAATTCTTAACTGGATTTAATTCAGGTTCTTTTTTAGTGCTGGGGCGATGGCTCCAAAAGGAAAACATGTATTTGACATAGCGTTTGCGTGTATGAGAAGTTTCGCCGACTTCCTTTTTATTTTATCATTGAGGAGGCGAAATTTGGGTGAAAGAAAAAGTGCAACCTTTGAAAATTATTAGCGCACTTTTTCTTGAACCTCATACACGCTGTTGTGCGATGTAAAAAAATATTAAATTTTATCCTTGCAATTTTAATACAGATTTTAAAGCGGCTGGAAGTTCATTTATCCCATCATCACCGCTAAAATGCTTCATGTTTTGTTCAATAATAATTTTTGCGTTAAGGTTATTTCTGAAGAAGTCAGCATAATGAAGCGAAACAAATGGATCGTTGGATGAATTAATGGCTACAAATTTATCGCAGTGAGATTTTATCTTAGCCCAATCTATTTTACTTTGGAAAAATGTATCCAATTCATCATAACCCAGATTTGAAGTGAAACCAGCGACTAAAACTGCGCCGCCAATTTTTTGATCTGCCTTAAGCGACTCAATATATCTCAATATTGTAATACAACCCAAGCTATGACCAACGAAATAGCAGTTTTCATCTGGACTACCAACAAGTTTTTCCAAATGATCTAGCCATTCATTCATCTTTGGTTTCGCTGAATTTGGCATAGCAGGTACGATAACTTCAAAATCTTGCTTTTCCAACTCGCTTTTCAGCCAAGGTCTCCAGCCTTCTTCAGGATAACCTTCCCACCCGTGTATTAAAATTACTTTTTTCATAATTGTAAAATTCGGAGCGGAGCGGAGGATTTTGCACAACGTTCCTGGCTATGCGATGTTTGCGAAGCAAATATGGGAGAGGGCTTTCGGAAAAGCCCGAACCGCATAGCCAGTGTTGTACGATGTAATAATACATTCTTGCTCCGACCGGAGGAAGGAGTTGTTGAAAACTAGGCTAATTTATTTCTTTTTACTTGGTGTACCCTCCGGACCTTTGAATGGCAAAATCTTTCCTTCATATCCTGCATCTCTTTTTCGTTTTATCTCGTTCATTTCATCGAGCACGTTCCCTAGCATCGCAACAGACAGGTCGTGAAAGACCATCTCTAACTTTTCTTTTTCTCGCGGCTCGTGCAGCTCGAATGTTCGAATTGTCGATTCTAAAAATTCATTGAGCGCATCAATCGCAATCTCTTCGAAATTTGGATTGTACTTGTCAGAAAAAGTATATTGCGCCAGCATTTCTTTAAAGGTATTTCGAAGGCGCGTTTTTAATAATTCCGCGTCTATTGTTTCATCCGATATTTCATTAGTAATCATGTACCCATGAATATCTGGCACGTCATGCGTTGAGAAATATTGCTCAATGAATTTTTCAAAGCGAGCTTCGTAAAGATTTTGTGTAGACATATTTTTAAAAAAGAAATAAATTAGCCTAATTTTTAACCACCACAATAGTGGTGGAAAGAATGTATTGTTATTTCAGCTAACGCCCCGCGGCTATGCGATGTGGCGCAAAGCGAATCCCGGAGGGTTCGATTTGTGACATGTCGTATAGCCGCTGTTGTGCGATGTCCGGAGCGGAGCGGAGGTCAGCGTGCAACAGCGGGCACCGCGGGGCGTTGTGTAAAATTCGGAGCGGAGCGGAGGATTTTGCACAACTGGTTTTTATACGAACTTTGTTCGGATAACTGTTGTTAATTGGTGTCTTATCTGATGTGGGTATCCTAGCATTGGCATTAGATATGGAACAAGAGGATGCAGGTCTAATCTTATTTAATGAAAGACGAAATACAAAACTCCTACTTGTGTAGGAGTTTTTGAGATCAGCTTTTTCTTTTACTGTGCCATTGCGAAGCTTGGTTTTGAACCGTCGATGTAGCTTGGCATTTCTGCCTTCACGAATCCGAGCATCTGCACAGAGTGTGCAACATGATTCAAGGACTGAGACTTTCTTGTCTCAAGTTCCAGGTTCTGATTCATGAGCGAAAGTTCGTGAACCTGTGTTTCAAGATCGCGAATTTCATATCCCTTTGAGATCGTGGCATTCACCTGAACGATGTACAACATAACCAAAAGCCCAAGAATGGCTAAAGAGATGAAATTGAGTGCGACCACATGATCACGTACCCACGCACGAATCGAAACTCGATTAGAAGCACGGACTGGCGAAAACGTAGCTGATTGTATTGCAACTGTGGACATAGATAGACAGTGGGGTGCCTATAACGACCTCGAATGAGATCCTCCTTATTTAGATTTTTTCTGCGACACGTAATTTTGCACTTCGAGAACGAGGGTTCTCAAGTTGCTCTTCACGCGTTGCCACAATAGGACGCTTCGTCACTACCGTGAGGGCCGGGGTGCTCTTGAAAAAGAGTTTGATGATTCGGTCCTCAAGGGAGTGGAAACTGATGATGGCCAAACGACCACCCGGAACAAGTAAGTTCACACAGATTGGGAGTACACGTTCTAGCTCACCAAATTCATCGTTCACAGCGATTCTCAAAGCTTGAAACACTTGCGTCGCAGGATGCGTTTTGCCGCGTTGATGCTTAATACCAGCGATCAAATCAGCGAGTTGCACCGTACGAGTAATAGGAGTTTCAGTCCGAGAGCGAACAATTAGTTCCGCGATTGGACGTGCGTCACGTTCTTCACCATAGAGTCGAAAAATCCGCGCCAACTCGTCTTGCGACCACTCATTCACTATTACCTCAGCGGAAAGTGTTTGTGTGCGGTCATAGCGCATATCAAGCGGTCCATCGGACTGAAATGAAAACCCTCGCTCCGGATCATCCACATGTACAGAGGAGAATCCAAGATCCAACAGTATTCCATTGACTTTGCTAAACCCAAGAGTTTTTGCATGTTCTTCAACGTTGGCGTAGCTGTCGCACACAAGTACAGCAGCAGAACCAAATTCTGAAAGGCGCTCTCGCGCACGTTCAAGATTTTCGGCATCGCGATCGATACCTAGGAGACGGCCGCCAGGAAGGACATGTGACAATAGGGTCGTCGCATGGCCTCCCAGCCCCACAGTGCCGTCTATCAAAAGATGACTCGGCTCCGGTTTGAGATAGTTGCTTACCTCAGTAAGAAGGACAGGTTTGTGTTCCATAAAAGATGGCCTCCTTCTTATTAGTTGCCGAAGATTGAGGCTCCGGTCAGGGAAAAGGTTCAGTAAACCCCAAACGGAACTTCAAACTTCGGCATCCAACAGGTCTAATGTTAAATTCCTAATTCACCTAGCGCCTCAGCGACCGCATTTGCATCGCCTTCGACTTTTTTCTTATACGCCTCCCATTTCTTCTCGTCCCAAATCTCGAGCCGATTATAGAGACCAGCAACAATAGACGCCTTTGAGAGACCTGCGTACTTACGTAAGTATTCTGGGAGAACAACTCTACCCTGTTTGTCTAACTCGACATCCATTGCGCCCGCAAGCATGAGTCGGGCGAAGGCGCGCGAATTAGATTGCCCCAGGGGCAAACTCGCAAGCTTTTCTGCAAGCTTACCCCACTCCTCCTTGGGAAACAGGAATAGAGATGAGTCTAAACCTCTTGTCACAACAGCACCCTTGATAAGACTTTTGCGAAACTTTGAAGGTATCGCAAGACGGCCTTTTTCGTCGATGGAATGTTTATACTCGCCTATAAACATAGCTGCTGTTTCAAAGTGGTAATTAAACAAAAGTGAGCACCGCTGAAATAATTCTCAGCAATCCCCACTTTCCTCCACCTGCAACCATTTTATTCCACCATGTGACACAGGTCAACCAAACTTACCCACAGTCGTCCAATAAAAAAATCCCCCACCTGGAGGACTCTCAAAATACGACGTTGCAATCGGAATATTAGATTGTGTGTTTAACGACGGCAAAAATGGCAATCGCGATCCAGAAAATATTTAGTACAACTGGTTGATAATTCTTGTCAGCAAGAGCATCGATGATAATCCCCACCCCTCCAATAAGATTAAGTGCATGATAGGAAACATCGCTTACAGCAACAACTTCAGAACTTAGCAACCCGTACGCCACTAAAATGCATAAAACACCGATCCATCCAGCGAGCTCGGTAAGTCGTTCTGTTTGTGAATTCATATAGATACAGTTAAGGTATAAGCACGCAAAAATACTTCTTCTACAGGAGACTGCAATGCCACACGTACTCGCATTCTGTGACACGCGACAGAGCGTCTCCCAAGCCATCGTTCTTGTCCAAAGTAAAACGGAGATCATCTATCGAACTTCGCAAACAGAGATCGATAGCATCTTGACCCTTGAGTCTCTCAATCAGTTCAATCTAATTGTCATTACAGCGCTCGACTGGCAAATTCGTGGCAGTTCATTCTCCCTCATTAGAAAAGTTCGCAAACGTTTCAATGGAGCCATTGTCGCTATCAACGACAACGTCCAGTGGCGACAGTATATGGAAGAAACTGAATGCTGCACGCATGTTTGCCTAGATGACTTTGGCGCTGCAGAACTCATTCGAGATCTCCTCTTCCCTCCCGAACCCCTCACGTAAGACCTTACTCAGGTCTTTTTCTTTTTACTTCGCAAAAGAATCCGTCACCAACTCATCATCAGATAAAAAAGTGTAACAACCGGAATCAGTCTTCTCATAAGATTCACTGGTATACGAAAATGTTTTTTGTTCCTCATTCACGCTCTGTAACCTATAGCTTACGCTACCACCCTTCACAAGAATAACCTCCTCTCCTGATTCTACATTCTTCGACACAATCTTTGTCCATAAAGGAAAACCTTGTCCAACACATTCAATGGCGGAAAAATCTGGAACTTCTGCAATTATTTCCTGATACTCTTTTGTAAAGATACCTGAATAAGCAAAATCTTGAAGATCTCCATTTTCTGAATTTAATAGCTGATACACATAATCGACATACATTCCTGATCCACATGTCGTCATATTACTTCTCATCAAGATAATTTGTTCATCGTGTTCTGACCAAGCAATTGGAAGAGGAGATTTTTGACACCCTCCAGCCATTGCCGGCTGAACAAACAAAGACAAAGCAGAAAGACCTTCTTTTGTAGAGTAAAGAACAGTCTTTGCTCCAGTCACAAGATCAATTACTCCTATAACTTCATCGAAACGAAAGCAAGCTTGTTCATCGAGTGCACACGCTTCGACCTCAAAATACACAGCCCTATCCCCTTCATTCGAAGCCATAACAACAATCGGGACCATTCCATAATCTGCCTCAAATTCTATACTCGAATCTATATTTGTAAAATACGAAGTCTGTTCATCGATTGAAGTATCTGACACATCTGTTTTAAAAAGTGTATTGAACGCAAAGCCAACAATAACAATGAGAGTAATCGCTATCAAACTATTCTTCTTTGAAAAATTCATAGACACGAAGATTATTTTTTCTTTTTTGGAATGAGTGTTCTTGCACGCACGACTCGATGGTACTTTACCGCGAATCGATGTGCTTCGTCTCGTGCTTTTTGGAAGAGTTCTTTTCCTCGAGTGGTTGCCCGAACGAGTTCTGCATTGTTTTTATCAAGTACAACAACATCTTGTTTTCGATCAAACCCTTTTGCAAGCCCGACGATTGGTACCGTGACCCCAAGCTCATCCAACACATCTTGCACGCGATTCACCTGTGGCTTCCCTCCATCGATCACCATCACCTCTGGAAGTGGCCAGGCGTTTGGATACATCAACGCTCGCTTGAGTCGACGACGCATCACCTCCTCCATCATCGCAACATCATTCGCTCCAACAACTGTCTTGATCTTGAACTTTCGATACTTACTCTTTGCAGGTTCTCCATCCTCAAATACCACCATGGATCCAACAGCGCTTGTTCCTGAGATATTACTTATGTCATACGCCTCAATCCTTCCTTCAAGATTTATCACTCCTTCAGCGATCTCTTGAGAGAACGGGAGATCATGATCTTCTCGAGAAAGAAGTGCGACATCGCGAATATGCGTGAGAGCATACAGACGATGTCGATACACAGCAGCCTCTTCAAATCTCAACTCTTTTGCCGCGCGTTTCATCTGCTTTTCAATCCCTTTCTCCAGTCTCAATTTCTTGCCTTCAAAGAAATAAATCAGTTGGCGAATATATCGTTTGTATTCTGTTTTTGAAATCTTTCCAGAACACACACCTGGACACTTCCCAATCTGTGAGTTGAAACACCCTTTTGTGCGACCTGTTACTTCTGGTGGCAGACAGTCACTCCATGGAATAACTTTGCGAATCAGATCAAGTGCAATCTTCAGCGACCGACTACTTGTGTACGGCCCAAACACGCGCAAGAACTTTTTCTTTGCCACTCCAGTCAATTCCGTCTGAAACGGATTCACTCCCATGTGTTGCAACTCGCGTCCACGTATAAGAAGTGGTCGAGGAAAGAGTTCGTTTGTAATCGTAAGATATAAAAAAGTTTTGTCATCGCGTTGAAGAATATTGTATTTGGGTCGCAATGCTTTGATCTTGTTCGCTTCCAGGACAAGAGCTTCGATCACCGTTGGAGTCTCTATGTAATCGATCTTCGCGATTTGCATGACCATCTCTTCAATACGACCACTGTGTGCCTTTGTGAAATACGACCCTACTCGTCGCTTTAATGAAGTTGCTTTTCCAACATATAAAAGATCTCCACCGTGATCATAATACAAATACACTCCAGGATTATCCGGGATCAGATTCTTTTTGATCTTGATTTTAGGAGGGATCATAGGTTAAGCTTCTCTTGTTATACTAATGGAAATTCCAAATATGAAGTATCTTCTTTCTTTTGCACTTGTACTCATCCTTATTGGTGCAGGATGTGCCCCAGAACAAACACCAGCCCCAGGACTCGACATTACACTCTCGACACCTACTGGCTCAGTAACAACACAAAAGGTTGAGATTAATGCAGTTCCTGTTATGGAAGATGGGGTTCCTGTGACTGAGATTATTCTCGGAGGTGCTCCGGACGTAGAGCTCGACATGAAGAGCGGGAACTTTTTCTTTGCTCCAAACGAAGTAACCGTTAAGCAAGGAGAAACCGTTGCTGTCACGTTTACTGAAAACACAGGCAACCACACTTTTGTGATCGACGAGCTCAATATCAGATATGAAATCAAGCAAGGTGAAACATACTACTTCACCGTTCCAGATACTGCTGCCTCATACGCATTCTACTGCGACATTGGCTCACATCGCCAGTTCGGAATGGAAGGAACATTGACTGTTGAATAGAAACAAAAATGCCCCCAGCGCGTTTGCGACGGGGGATTTTTTTATCCCTTTTTCAAGACCTTCTTCAAATAGTGTCCGGTGTAGCTTGCTTCGTGGCGGGCGATATCCTCTGGGGTTCCTGCGATCACGACCTCTCCTCCCAAGTCCCCTCCCTCTGGACCTAGGTCGATCAACCAATCAGCTGTCTTGATCACATCAAGGTTATGCTCGATCACCACAACGGTATTTCCTTTATCAACCAACTCATGAAGTACCTCAAGAAGCTTTTTCACATCTTCAAAATGAAGTCCTGTTGTAGGCTCATCCAAAAGATAGAGTGTTTTTCCAGTCTGTCGCTTTGCAAGTTCTGTTGAGAGTTTTACTCGTTGAGCCTCTCCTCCAGAAAGAGTTGGTGCGGGCTGACCAAGTTTTACGTATCCAAGACCAACACGCTTCAGTGTCTCAAGACGGTCAAAAACCGGAGGAACGTCTTTGAAAAACTCGGCCGCTTCCTCAACTTCCATCTCAAGAATTTGATAGATATTCTTTTCCTTAAACAAGATCTCCAACGTCTCACGATCAAAGCGCTTTCCTTTGCACACATCACATGTGACATATACCGTCGGGAGAAAGTGCATCTCAATGGCGATCATTCCATGACCTTCACAGTTTTCACAACGTCCCCCAGGTCGATTGAAACTGAATCGTCCTTTTTTGTATCCTCGATATCGAGACTCTGCTGTTTCTGCAAAGATATCTCGGACAGGTCCCCAGATACCTGTGTAGGTTGCTGGGTTTGATCGAGAAGTTCGACCAATCGCTCCTTGGTTAATCAAGATTGTCTTGTCTAAGTACTCAACTCCAAGAACGGACTTATGTTTTCCAGGCGTTGCTTTTCCTCCGTTGAGTTTCTTTGAGATCGACTTATACATTGTCTCGTATGCCAAAGTAGACTTTCCTGAACCTGACACTCCTGTCACACAGACAAAACGTCGCAACGGAAATTCAACGTTAATATTCTTCAAGTTGTTTGCCGATGCTCCTCGAACCTTGATGACATCCTTTCCTGGAGCTCGACGTTTTGTCGGGATCTCAATCTTTTTGTCACCTCGTAAGTACGCGGCGGTAATAGAGTTTTTGTCTTGAAGCGCTTTCTCAGTCACGTCTGCAACAATGACATGTCCTCCATTCACTCCAGCACCTGGTCCAATTTCAACCATAAAGTCGGATGCGAGCATTGTGTCTTCATCGTGCTCTACAACGATAACGGTATTCCCAATATCGCGAAGATCCTCAAGCGTCTCGATCAAACGATCATTATCGCGCTGATGCAAACCAATCGTTGGTTCATCCAAGACATACATCGCTCCAACCAATCGAGATCCAACTTGGGAAGCCAAACGAATGCGCTGAGCTTCTCCACCAGAGAGCGTTCCAGCCATGCGATCAAGAGTCAGATAATGCAATCCAACATCAAGCATAAACTTCAAGCGATTCTGAACCTCCTTCAAAATAGACCCAGCAATCTGAGCGTCCTTTTCGTTCAGAGGAAGATTTGTGAAAAACTCGACAGCATCAGCGATCGACATGGCTGCGATCTCAACAATCGAGATTCCCCTTTCATTTTTCTTCTTCTTTCCTTTTCCAACTCTTGGCAACCAGACAAAGAGCGCTTCCTCTCGAAGTCGTGCTCCAGAACACTTTCCACACAACTCTTCAGAATACAGCTCAGCGGTTCCAAGTCCAGTACACTCGGGACATGCACCGTAGGGAGAGTTGAATGAGAACAATCGAGGTTCAATTTCTGGAAATGAGAAGCCATCTTTTGGACAACTGAACTTTGACGACAAAAGTTGTTCAGTCTTATCTGGATAGATGATATTCGCCACATCTTCACCACGCTCAACAGCAAGCTCGAGCGCATCAGCCAAACGTTGACGTGCATCTTTTTCATTTGTCTTGAAAGACGCCATTGGAATGGTATCTACGACAATCTCGATAACGTGCGCCTTATATCGCGCAAGTTTGATTGGCTCGTCGAGTCGATGTTCTGTGCCATCAATTCGAACGCGCGCAAACCCAGAGTTATACAGGTCATACAAGAGCTGGTAGTACTCACCCTTTCTTCCTTTCACAATAGGAGAAAGAACTTTTATTGAACCTTTCATCTCTGTTGCGTTCTCTACCACAATATCGACCATCTCTTCGTTTGTGAGCTTCTGGATTTTCTCACCACATGTCACACAATGAGGCTGGGCAACGCGCGCAAAAAGCACACGAAGGTAATCGTAAATTTCTGTGATGGTCGCAACTGTTGATCGAGGATTACTTCCGTGCGCCTTCTGATCAATCGATATCGCCGGAGACAATCCTTCGATCTCATCCACGTCCGGCTTCTCCATCTGACCCAAGAACTGTCTGGCATATGCAGACAATGATTCGACGTATCGACGTTGCCCTTCAGCGAAGATCGTATCAAATGCCAAACTCGACTTTCCTGATCCAGAAACGCCTGTAAAGCAGATGAGCTTATTGCGAGGTAACTCAAGACTGATGTTCTTAAGATTATGTTCCCGCGCCCCTTTAATAATGATTTTATCTTGCATACTTATTTCTTTTTTGTTGCAGGTTTAGACTTGGTTTTACCAGACTTTTTTGATTCCTTTTCTTTGAGCTCTTTGCTCAATAATACGATTTCATCTCGCAACAAGGCGGCTGTTTCGAAATCGAGTTTCTTTGCTGCTTCTTTCATTTCGTACTCTTTTTCTTTTATCACCTGTTCAAGCTCGTGAGGTTCCGCTGTCATTTCGAGTTTCAAGATCTCTGCGATCGAGTCCTCATCTCCTCCAAGCATTGCTCGAATGTCTTTGATGTCTTTTTTAATAGACTGAGGTGTGATGCCATGTTTTTTATTGTGAGCGATCTGGATCTTGCGACGTCTCGTTGTTTCCTTGAGAGCGCGCTCGAGCGAACCGGTCATCTTATCAGCGTACACAATCACCTCTCCCTTTACGTTTCGAGCCGCACGACCAATCGTTTGAATGATCGCTGTTTCTGATCGAAGGAATCCTTCTTTGTCTGCGTCGAGGATGGCAACCAATGTCACCTCTGGAAGATCCAATCCTTCACGCAACAAGTTCACTCCCACAATCACGTCATACACTCCCTTTCGAAGATCTGAAAGGATAGTGATTCGATCGAGTGTCTTTACGTCGGAATGAAGGTACTGAACTTTGATTCCCTTTTGAAACAAGAACTCCGTGAGGTCTTCAGCCATCTTCTTTGTGAGTGTTGTGACAAGCGCGCGTTCCTGTTTTTTAACTCGCACCTCAACCTCTCCAATAAGATCCTCAACTTGTCCTGGATACTCCCCTTCCTCTGTAACAGGACGCATAGTGACTACAGGATCAACAAGTCCCGTTGGTCGAATAATTTGTTCAATGATCTTTGACGACTTTTCGAGTTCATACTTACCTGGTGTCGCCGTCACAAACACAAACTGCTTCATTTTCTTTTCAAACTCAACAAACTTGAGTGGTCGATTATCTTTGGCACTTGGCAGTCGAAATCCATGTTCAATCAGAGTTCCCTTTCTGGCCTGATCACCGTTATACATCCCTCCGATCTGAGGAATCGTCACATGAGATTCGTCGATAATCGTCATGAAGTCGTCTGGAAAATAGTCGATGAGACTAAACGGAGGTTGTCCTGGCTCTCGTCCATCAAAGTGACGAGAGTAGTTCTCGATCCCATTGCAGTATCCAACGTTCTCGATCATCTCAAGATCAAAGCGTGTTCGACGAGAAAGTCGCTCTGCTTCTAGAAGTTTTCCATCGGCATCAAACTGTTTCAATCGGCTTTTCAAATCTCTTCGAATCTCCTTTATCGCTCCACCCTGTCGATCAGAGGAAACAACATAATGTTTCGCTGGAAAGATCCAGATATTCTCAGGGCGATCAATAAATTTTCGAGTAATCGGATCAAGAGCCTGAAGATCAGTGACAAACTCTCCATCTCCAGTTGAACCCGCAAAAATCATTCGATACACAATCTCCTCATTCATTGGCATCACCTCGACAATATCTCCGCGCGCACGAAAGTGACCACGTGTGATATCTGCGTTTGTTCGTTCAAACTGCATGGCAGTAAGGCGTCGCAACAGTTCATTTCGATTAATCGCGCTATTCTTTTGAACATGAAGAACTGTTTGTTTGTATTCGTCTGGCGAACCAAGTGCGTAAATACACGACACACTGGCAACAATAATAACGTCTCGTCGAGACAAGAGAGCTTGAGTTGCCGAGTGACGAAGACGATCGATCTCATCGTTGATCTGTGACTCTTTCTCGATGTACGTATCTGTTCGAGGCATGTAGGCCTCTGGTTGATAGTAATCGTAATAGCTCACAAAATACTCGACCGCATTGTCTGGAAAAAACTCACGGAACTCATTGCACAACTGCGCAGCAAGAGTCTTGTTGTGTGCGATCACCAACGTTGGTTTCTGTGTATTCTGAATCAGATTCGCTACAGTGAATGTTTTTCCAGAACCAGTAACTCCCAAAAGCGTTTGAAACTGCTCACCATCCTCAATACCTTTTGTGAGTTTCTTAATCGCCTTTGGTTGATCACCGGCTGGTTTATAGACTGATTGGAGGTTGAATTTCATAAAAATCAAAGAAAACTCATAATCCCCCATGAACTGAGTTCAAGGGGGTGGGATCTGTGTATTCACGCTCACAAGGATAGCACGAGAAACGAAAAAGGCAATGATGTCGGAAGCTTCGCTTACGACCTGGTTAGGTTTTTTGGACCTGTTGGCGAGTTTGGGAAATTTGGGAAAAGAAAAAGTCGACCCAGCGTTGGATCGACCGTGGAGCCTTATTGGCTCAGATATGTCTGTTCAAGACGGTTGTTGTGCGCGGATTACAGAGGATGAGATGTCGTTAATCAGACCGGACCGAGTTGTGGCCAAGAACTGAGAATTTCTTTACGTGCCCGCGCAATGAGATCAGCGGGGCCGTAGATAATGGGGAGACTGAGCTCACCTCCGAGTAAGTCAGTCTCAGAAAAAAGAGCTTCGAGTGGTCCGACGTTTCCAATCTCACGATCGACCATCCCCAGTTCGTGCCTGAGAAGTTCAGACTGACCATCTGGCGGCATCACTCGGGGGTACGGACTAGCCATTACGTTCCCTCTCAAATGATCAACGCGGTATATCCAACGCACCTCGATATCTGTCTTGGTAACACCTCCGTCAAAGAACCACCACTGCTCACCAAGATAGACTCTGAACTTTCCAGCGTTGGCGCGATCAGCCCACACTCCACTCTTGTCGAAAACTTCTACTCGAACATCGGGTTTCCATGGTAGACGATCAGGTAATGACTGCTGTAGCAACAATTCACTCAACCCTATTCGAAGACTCGATGTGAGTTCATGAGGATAAATGTATCTCTCCATGCCGACCTCCTTGAACATGAATCAGCAGTCGCACCTTACATTTTTACCCTGCTTTGTCAATGAATTGACCATCACACATAATTTAATCTAGACGCAACTCAAAGACGAGACCCTCGGGCCTCGTCATTTTCTTTGTCTAAATTTTTGCGCGTCTAATACGGAGCGAGTTCAGTACGACAGAGATACTTGAGAATGCCATGGCAGCACTTGCTATCATTGGATTCAGTAGACCAAATGCGGCGAGCGGAATTGCGGCACCATTGTAGAAGAATGCCCAGAACAAGTTTTGTCTGATACCTCTATATGTTGCCGTTGCAAGTTTGAGTCCTGAAACAACTTTTTCTGGACCTCCACCCACAAGAACAATCTGACCCGCTTCAATTGCGACATCTGTTCCGGTTCCCATTGCGATTCCAAGGTCGGATTGAGTAAGTGCGGGAGCATCGTTGATTCCGTCTCCTACGAACGCAACACGCTTTCCTTTTGCCTGAAGCGCTTTCACCACATCAAGCTTGGTTCCAGGCATCACCTCTGCTTCCACCTGATCGATCCCCAAAATGTGTGCGATCGCATCTGCTGTCTTTTTATTATCTCCTGTCACCATCATCACCTCGCGACCCATTCGCTTAAGCTCGGCCACAGCTTCCTTTGCTGTCTCCTTCGGTGCGTCCGCGATAGCAAGCACCCCAAGCAACTCTCCATCCAAACGAGCGACAACAACCGTCTTCCCTTGCGCCTGCCAAGCTTCAACTGAAGACGTAAGTGATCCGATCGGATCACTTAGGTTCATGTGCGAGGCAGATCCAATTTCTACCTTTTTTCCATCGACGATTCCTTCAATCCCCTTTCCAGTAATCGACGTTACTTTGTCAGCGGGCTTTAGTTTGAGACCGAGGTCTGTTGCGTAGCGAACGATCGCTGAAGCAAGCGGATGTTCAGATGAGGACTCGAGCGACGCCACAAAAACAAGTGCGTCATTTGAGAGATCTGTATCTGTAACTGACGGTCGACCTTCTGTGAGAGTCCCCGTCTTATCAAACAAGACGACATCAATGTGACGGTTTCGCTCGAGAGCTTCTCCACTCTTAATCAAGATACCTTCTTTTGCTCCACGTCCCGTTCCGACCAAAATGGCCGTTGGGGTCGCGAGCCCAAGTGCACACGGACACGCAATCACGAGCACTGCCACCGCTGGGATAAACGATGCGTTCACATCTCCCGTGATCAAGTACCAAGCGACAAAGGTGGCTGCCGCGATCAAAATAACAATCGGGACAAAGATTCCTGAAATTTTATCGACGAGTTTTTGAATAGGTGCTTTTTCTTGCTGAGCCTGTTCAACCAATTTTACAATTTGAGCCAACACTGTATTTCCAGATAACGCTTTCACCTTCACAGTGATTGCGCCTTGCTGGTTCACAGTCGCTCCAAACACATCGTCACCATCTTTCTTACTCACCGCCATACTCTCTCCAGTAAGCATAGACTCATCTAAACTCGACGACCCTTGGGTAATCACCCCATCCAACGGAACCTTCTCCCCTGGCTTTACAAGCACGAGATCACCCAACTTAAGCGATTCGACAGCCACATCTGAAGTCGTACCGTCTTTCTCAACGAGATGCGCCATCTTTGCTCCAAGCTCCATCAATCGAGAGATTGCTTCGCTGGCACGGCCTTTTGCGCGCGCCTCAAAGTATCGACCAAGAAGAATGAATCCTGTGATAAGTGCAGCAGTCTCGAAATAGATATGCCCACCCACACTTATTTGCCACCAACTGAACAGAAGAGCGCTTCCGGTTCCCATCGTGATGAGCGTATCCATGTTTGCTTTTCCGCGCTTCAATTGCTTTGCTGTTGTTTTGTGAAATTCCATTCCAGGTCCTAGAACAACAATCGTTGAAAGAACTGCCTGCACCCATGGCCACATTCCAAGCATCGCAATAACCACAGTTGGAACAGCAATCCCCATCGCAATGGCAGCACGACGTCCTGCATTATTTGATCCGTGCTTCATGTGATCACCTCCTTCCATTCCAGGCATCACGACTTGATACCCAAGATCTTTAACTATTCCATGTAGCTGGTGATCCATCACAGAATCATCATGCTCAACAGCAGCGCTTGCCAGCGCATAATTCACATTCGCTTTTTTTACTCCTGTGATTTTTCCAAACTCAGATTCGATATTAACCGCACAAGACGCGCAATGCATACCTGAGATTTTAAACGTTGTTTTTTTCATATTAATTGGTGTTAGGAACCACTACCATAGTACCGCGACTCATTCCCATCGAACAGCTAAATGTGTAGTTTCCAGGTTTGGTCGGTGTGAACTCTACGAGATTCATTCCTTGTTTTAGTCGTGTCGAGATTCCAAGTCCTCGAGAAATAAGCGTGTCAAAACATCCCATGAATGACGGTCCATAAATCTCCCACTCGACTGGAATACCAGCGACAACTTGTAAGACTTCCGGTGAATAGAATCCAGCACTCGCCACCTCCATCTGAATGAGTTGTTTTCCATCCTCAGTTAAGATAAGCGCGCCTTGTGCGATCGCGAGCTGTTCCTGAGTTGGAGCAGAGATCGATCCAACACCCATCAGAGTCAATCCATTTCCAAGCTGAGAAAATCCGATCACAAGAACCAATATTCCTGCAGCTTGCGTGAGATACTTAAGTGTATTTCCTTTTGTAAGCGATGTTGCCGCACCTACACCAAACAATGCAGGAACGGTTCCAAGCGCGAATACCATCATAATGACAGCACTCGTAATAGTTTCTCCCGTAGAAAGCGCGTACAACTGAACTGACTGCGTGAATCCGCATGGCAAAAAGAAGCTCAATGCACCAAGCATGATCGGCATGGCTGGATGAGGAGAATCTTGAAGTGCATGAATTTTGTGACTCACCCATTTTGGTGGACGCACATGCAGTGCTCCCTTTGGAATGAGATTAAGAAGGTTTGCCCCAATTCCCAACATCATCAAAGCAATCAAAAGAACAAAGATCGCATTAAGACCTGGAGAGAGCACAAGTAGTGAACCAACAAGACCGATTATTGCGCCAAAGAATCCGAATCCGAGCACGCGACCGATGTTAAACATGATGTGTGGTTTGAGACGATCGTGCGTAGATTCAGATGTGTTGCGCTTTGCATGATTGGCCGAGATCGCCAAGATAAGTCCCGCGAGAATAGCTGTACATGACGATAGCGACGCAATGACACCGATTGTGAAGATCGCCATTAATCCACTTGAACCACTCACTGTTGGAGTGATCGCAAGAAGACCAAACTCATCAAGTACATACCAAGCAACCCAAACAATAAGGAGAACTCCTCCAATCCGAGGAAGATTCCATGTATGAGAGACTGGTTCTTCCCACGAAGAAAACTTGTATGCATGACCTTCAACTGCTCGTGCCAAATCTTCAACTGATATAGATACTCCTTGCTCCACATCAATATCTACACACTGTTGTGAATGAGAAGCGTCGACTTGAAGAACACCTTTTACCTTTTTTAACTCCCGTTCCAATAGAACTTCACAACTTCCGCACGTGGTTCCTGAAACACAGAAACGTAATTTTTCTGACATAAATAAAAAACTCAAGAAACTGAATAATAAAAAACTGTTATTCGCTTCTTGAGTTTACTCTCTTTTAATTGTGGTAAGGATTCTCTTTGGATCGTCATGTGACCCACGAGTCATCCGGATTGATTCACTCTGAATAAATTGTGAAAAATCATCTGAAAATTGATGCGCAGTATTTGCGATTGCCACAGAAATCACTCCACCATCATCCACAGTTCCTAGGTGAAATGATGCGAGACAATGTTCTAAACAAGACGACTCCATCATCCCCTGATCATCATGACCAGCAGGAACCATGCCTTGGATCCACATGGAAGCAAAGACAAGAGAAATCACGAGAAAATGTGGGAGTCGTCCAAACATGCTATTTGATTCGATCGTATCCAAGATCCTGAACACCCTTCACCATTGAACCAGGAACTTTTGTTTTCCAATCCATGTCCCCGGCTTTAATCATCTCTCGAATACTGGTTGAGCTGATTCCTGGAACTTCCTTAATAACTTTAATTTCAACTTTTCCTTCGAAACATTTTTGTGTCCATTCATTTCCAGTCCAAACCATATCAATAGGACCAACCTTCTCAAGGACATGTTCTGTCCATTTTGCATCGTTTTCATGATCAGGAAGATCAACAAATACAACATCGAATAGTGGAATGATATCTTGATCCTGCAACGCTTGCTGAATCATTTCTTTTCGTTCTTGTGCTGTGTATGGATTTTCTGAAGTACCAGACTTATCTGAGCTCCCGATTCCAATGATAACTTTCTTACAAAGCTTTACCATTCCTTGGATGACCATTTGGTGACCGGTGTGATAAGGCTGAAAACGTCCAAGAAATAAACAAGTTGGTTTTGACATACTACGCAGCTAGATCAGTTATTTGTTGGTTAAGTAATCGTTGTCGTGATTCAAGAGCCGCAATCGTTGCTTCTTTTCCGTCTCTTCGTTGTCTATTGAAGTCGTTTGAATCAGGAATTGCTCTCAGCGCACTTCTTGCTCGAGAAAGATCATCAACGACTTGATTCAATTGTTGCTGAGCCACCTCAACTTGTCTTGCAGTACGCTCTTGTTGCTCCTGTTGCTTTTGTTGAGCTTCTGCTTGATCTCGTGGCGATGGTTGCAGACTCTCAAATCTCCCGCTCCGAACTTCAGGACGACGAACTTCAGGACGCTGTGCAACTGGTCTTGGTGTGCGTTCAAATGTTTTGCCTCCAGCACGAGGTTGTCTCGCGTCTGGTTGGGTATTCGACCGAGCCTCAGCTTCACGAGCTTCTCGTGCAGCACGAGCACGAGGATTCTCACGACGAACTCCCATTTGAGGTCGACCTTGCGAATTTCCTCTGTCTGGAGCTGGGCCCCGTCTTGTTTCAGGCATAAAAATTTGAACACTTAATTCCTCTCTATGGTGCCATATGTAAGCGAGATTGCCAACCAAGATCGTTGCAAAGAAAATACTCGCCAATATATGACGAGCAGACACCAGTGAGGTGCGAGTAGGTCTTCAGTATGATGTCTTGTGCCCCAGACACATTGTGAGTTGGTAGGAAACGACCGGACGTCCTGGCAATGATCGGTCAATGACCACAGGAAGGAAACCACGAGATCGCTGACGCATACCAAGATTGCGACCGCCGACATGATCACCAATAATCTCTGCGACAGTGGCCGGATCCATGAAGTCCATGGTTCGAACTTCCGACTCGCTCCAGAACCCTGTCTTCATCTCATTTGGCAAGACGAGTGTTGAGAATGAACCAGGGAGATCCTTGTGGAGTTGTTCACTCATGCGAAGAGCCCACTCGGTCTTGAATGCCACGACCGACTGATACAACGCCCCAGAGCACCGAAGTGAGTGCGAGGGAGCTGCGGTCACTGTGATGAAGTGAGTTCTGTTTTCGAGATCTTTCAGTGCTTTGTAAATCGCACCAAGAACAACCATCGGACCATTGATGTGCGTCGACATGAAGTCAGAGATCTCTTCTGCAGCCATGAGATGTAGCGGAGCTCGCTGACGAATTCCAGCCACCCAGTAGACCTGAGTAACAGGCGGGCCACATTGCATTAGATTCAACAGAACCTTCGAAGACCATCGCTCCACACGAGCAAGATCCACATGGGCAAAGACGGCACCGCTCAGATCACTATCTTGTTGAGCTTCGAGAATGTTTCGTCCCATAATGATGGGACGTACTCCGTTTGCAAGCAGATCGATCGCGAGCTCACGACCAAGACCGCGTGTTCCACCCAGAATAATAGCGGATTCTTGAAATTCCATGAGTTACCTCTTGTATATGGAAGTCGCTGAAAAGATAGCATTCTGAGTGAGAAATGGTCAATCCTTGAAAGAAATGAGTAGATCACGTATTATTGCGATCGAAAGGATGAAAGACTGTGGACTGTGGACGCGGTTGCCTTATATGTCGCGGGGCGACATATTGTGGGCTATGGGCTATGGGCTCGTTTCCCGGATATGTCGCAAGGCGCCATATTGTGGACTGTGGGCTATGGACTGTGGACGGATTTCCCGGATATGGCGGGGCGCCATATTACGGTCTTTCGTTCGGTAAAAGCCAACCCTTGCGGGTTGCACGCTTACGCCGTGCCTTTGTCTAAATGAGCGAGCTCAGTTTAGAAAAGCCACCACGTAAGCGTACCAAACATTCTGTTTGGCTTTTACGCTCTCTACATTCCCGGATCGTCTAAGGGCAGGACGTCTGGTTTTGGTCCAGATAATCGGGGTTCGAATCCCTGTCCGGGAACCAAGAAAAAAGCTTCATCGAAAGGTTAAGCTTTTTTCTTTGGTTCATCGAGAAGAGGATCGGGTACCCCTTTTCATTGACAGTTTCCTTTTAGATTGCTAGTTTACATCGTCGACACACCTGACTTCGTCGGCCTAAAGGAAGTACCCTTGCCAATCACTCCTCGCAGATCTCCTCTATCGATCGCCATCATTGGTCTTCTCGATATTCCTGGTCTAGACAAGACAGCATGGCTACATCGTCTTGACTGCGACCAAGATACGCTTGAGCGTATTCACAATGGCTTCCTGTTGCCGAGTGACCAGACCATAACCATGATCTTGCGCACCCTCGAACACATGGAGCATGACAGGTCCTCATGCGATATCACTGATGCTCTCAATAACTTCTGGTCAGTTGTGAGGGCCTACGAGAGTGATGAGACTGCCCCAGACCAGCCACTTGGTTTGGAGATGAAAGATGGTGAGAGCGTTGTCGAACGTCTCACCAGGTGGACCAACGATGCATGGATCACAAACATCACAGACACTCTTCACATGATTCCACCAGAGAATCGACAAGACTTCTTCGCAGCCATACAAAAGATGTCTCAAGACGTTCACTTCGTAAACAAGTACGACCACAGCGCGCACCGTCCATTCACTGGGCGGTTTTCTTTTTGTTAGGTCTAACTATTGACAAAACTGTCTTTTTCAGGAATACTGTTCGAGCACAGACAGAAGATTGAAACACTCCAACACTGGAAATCACATGCGATTGCTTCTCCTTCTTTCTCTCACAGGGTGCACGCCAGACCAGATCGATCTGTGCACGACCTACATCAACCTCGAGGATGGTGCTATCTGCGCAACCAACGTAAACGCCAGCACCGATTTGGATACGACAGAGGCGGCCAGTATCGCCGTCTTCAACGGGGATATGTGGGCCGATAACGAGATTCTGCTCGTAAGCCTCAATCACGCAGTTCAGTGCAACGAAGACATTCCCGGTGTCTGCTTCGACGGCGAGGAAGTACTTCCTTCCTACTACATCAGCGAAGGCGCCGACGACGGTCCTTGGCACATCTGCCGGGTATCAGGTGATATCAGTCTCTACGGTGGGTACTTCATCGAAATGGTAAACCTGCCTTTTGAGGACTGCATCGTCAACGAGTAAACAACGCGCTCCTCATCCCATGACTTTCATGGGATTTTCTTTTTGAAAAAATTTGAATCTGTGAACTACACTCGCAAGTACTTTCGCATTGCAAGTCCTGTTGAAACGAGTGTGACGAGAACGAGTGCGAGGAATTGTCCTCCAAAAATAGCGAATCCATTACGTGCAAAATACTCGACAAGACCAGCTGACTCAGACCCGAAATAGACACTCAACTGAGGCTCTATAAATGCAACAGCTGGATAGACGATTGCCACTGTGATCCCAATTGAGATTAAACTTAGTAAAATCATCTCAAGGAAGAACGGAGCTTTGATGAACCAGTTGCTTGCTCCGACAAGTCGCATAATCCCGATCTCCTCACGATGAATAAAGATCCCGATACGTACTGTATTAAAGACAATCAAAATCGCAATTAAGAGGAAGACAATTGCGAGTGCGACACCAAACGTTCGGATTTGATCTGTTGTCGAGCGAATACGTTCGACAATACTTTGATAGTCTGAAAAATCTTTTTCTCGAATATCGTCTCTAAATTGAGGATTATCTAAGGCATCAATAATAACACCGAAATCCTCGACAGCGTGCGCCTTCACAACAAGACTTGGTCCAAATGGATTCCCTCCAATTTCCTCAAGTGATGCCATGATCTCTTCGTCCTCACTATGTCGTACGACAAATTGTTCGTATGCTTCGTCCGCACTTACTGTCTCGACGTCACGCACCTGACTCAATCCGCGCAAGTACGCTACTGCTGATGAGACAGTTGTGTCTTCTGTGTAATCGTAGAAATAAACAGATACTTCCACACGATCTTCAACCAGCGATATCGCTTGGTCTGTCACAACATTGAGAACCAACAAGATATTGATCGTCATGAGTGTCAGCAAGATCATGCTCACGGTGATAATCGACAACCAAAAATTTCTCCAGAAATTTTGGAACGCAAATTTTGTAACTCGATAGCTTGAAACAAACATAATCCTCCTATAGTTTATAACGTCCTTCTTCAACATCAGAACTTACTTTCCCTTCCTCAAGTGTAATAACTCGACGCTTTAATCGATTCACCATCTCTCGATCATGTGTCACAAGAGCGACGGTCGTCCCAAACTCATTAATCTTTGTGAGGAGGTCCATGATCTCTCTTGAGTTGAGAGTGTCGAGATTTCCTGTTGGCTCGTCTGCAATCAAAATGCGTGGAGAGTGCACAAGTGCTCGACCAATTGCCACACGCTGTTGCTCCCCTCCTGAAAGCTGTCGAGGATATCGATCCATCTTGTCTCCCAAATTCACAATCTCAAGAACCTTTGGCACAACCTCACGAATACGACGAGGTCGCTCGCCTGCTACTTGCAACGCAAATGCGACGTTCTCGTACACGGTCTTTTTTGGAAGTAACTTAAAATCTTGAAATACCACACCAATTTGTCGACGCAACAAAGAGATGTCGCGATCACTGATGTGTGTGATATCCCATCCGCCAATTTCAATTTTTCCGCGTGACGGACGCTCTTCTGCAAACAACAATTTTGCAAGTGTCGACTTCCCAGTTCCACTCTTTCCAACAATAGAAACAAATTCTCCAGGTTTTACATGAAGACTGACCTTCTCCACCCCAACAACATTGGGTGGGTAAAATTTTGAAACATTTTTGAAGCGAATCATTGGAGTAGTGTTACATGGACATCGATAAGGCCTCGGCCTAGTGATGCCAGTTTTTGAAAAGCAACTTTGTCTAAATCGATAATTCTTCCAGGATGAACCAGGCGCTCAGGTCCAAAATCATTCACAACAACTGTCACTGACTTTTCTGGGTCTTCAATACTTGTCACGACCAGATAGCTTCCTTTTGGATAGTCAGGAGAGGCCGCACAATCACAGTCACGATACGCATACCAACTTGCTTCCCCAACTTCTGGGATCTGATCTTCAAAGATGGCTAAGCGTGCATACGGGAGGTGAATGAGTGCGCGAACGGATTGTGTATCTGGACTGTCTGCGCTTGGAAGCTCTTCCCAGTTTGCGCTCACAGCATTGTAAAAGAAGATTTTTCGTCGACCGTGCAGCCTAATATCTTCTGGTTCTTCTTCTGGATATTTGATCTCGAGAAAAAAGAAATCTGTGCCGTCGTAGCTTTCCTTATTCAAAATATCAAAGAGATAAATGTTCCCCAGGAGTGTACGTGTTGTAATGTCGTCTGCTGGAGGTTGTGCAAAAGACTCGAGTGTTTCTCCCATGACAGAAGGGTCGAGTGTTTTGATGTCGACGCGTGTAGAAACGTTAAGTGTCTGAGGTCGAATTCCCAATCGCATTATTGAGTCAGACGATTCAAGCGTATATCCCTTCACAATTGTAGCAGCATCAAACTGCGTCTTCACAACGACCTCTAATTCCTGCGCAAAAACAGGAACACTAAAAACGAAGAGAAAAAGAATCGAGATGAAGAAAACATTTCTAAAGATAGACATAATTCCCTTACATGATACCTTCCGACGGAATCGTTCACAAGTGCATAGATACAGACCTTTCGTGCAACTTAGCAATTAGATCTAAGGGTTGACAAAATCGGTTTTTCCCTATACCTTAAGTCTCTGGTTCCATTCACCAGAAGGAGGCAACGTGCCCGAAACTCAAGTTGACACAAACCTTTCACCGCAAGGACTCGGCAACTCAGACGCCGTTGTGCTCGGCACTTTTTCAGGACTACTCTCAGAGCAGACCGAACAAGTGCAAGCCGGTGTCGCCAGTCTCCGTGCAGGACTGAAGAGTCATCAGGATGGCTATGCAGGACTACCGACCAAGATCCAGCTCACGATGAGCTGCGGAACGGTCATCCAAAGTGAGACCAGAGCCATCAACAACGGCGCTGTCCCCTCGACCGGCGACGTCAGCCTCATCCTCTCGCACTGGAACCACATGCAGTTCGAGTGGAGCATCGTCGAGATCGTCGGCGATGAGATGACGGTAAAGGTACACAGAAACCCACCGGAAACTCAGCAGATATGGAGAAAGGTCTCACCGACCATCGTTCCACCGACCACCTAGTCCGAACGCAACAACGCTCTCTGAGATCCATTCTGGATCTCTTTTCTTTTACCCAAAACAAAACACCCTCGTTTTCACGAGAGTGTTTATGAACATTTCTATCGAATCAAACTCATCCACCTTCGCTTCGATGACTTGGTTGTGAATACAGTCGAGCTGAGCTCGATCACCTTCGCTTCGATACTTCGGTTGGGTTGTGAATACAGTCGAGCTGAGCTCGATCACCTTCGCTTCGATACTTCGGTTGAATCTTGGTAAAGCTGAGCTTTGCCTTCTGCACATTCAACCGAGCTCAGCTCGGTGGAGCCACTGGGCGGATTCGAACCGCCGACCTCTGCTTTACGAAAGCATTGCTCTACCAACTGAGCTACAGTGGCAGACCGATTCTCAAGAGTGAGAATCGTTGTGTAACCGGCTGCATCGTAGCAGAGCCATCGATCTATTTCAAGATCTTATTCTTGCCCTACGTAACGCTTTACTTTTGCAGTTTCGAGATAGGTATCAACAACCTCCTCAAGTGTGATCTTTGGAATTGTAATTGAAAGAAGATGAAGTTGTGTGTCTTCTCCTGCCTGAATCTTTTCTTCAAGCTTGAAAATAACATATCCCTCTGGAAGCGTGACGATAGATGATGTCTGCCCTTCTTCAAGACTCATCACTGCGTCAGCCCAACTCTCTGGAATCACAGAACTTTTTACGTACCCAAGATCACTCTCAATCTCATTAAATCCTGAATGAACATCTTGAGCAATCACTGTAAAATCTTCTCCTGCTTGAATACGAACTTCCGCTCCTTCGATGACATCAAGACGTCCTTGCTGCAACACTTCATTCGCCAAGATTTCATCTGACATTTGAAGTGCCAAGACGATTGACTCAACAATACGTTTTTTAAACTCTTCTGGAGTCCAGCCGAATGTATCCATCAAATTCTGATCAAAGACATCTTCTGACTCTTGAGCAGACAATACTTCTTGATAATACACATCGACACGCTCTTCATCGAGCTTCACTCCATAGTCTTTTGCAAGTTGCACAATGACCACTTTATTGATGAGTGTGTCTGCAATCGCAATCTCCAACTGATCTGCTGGAGGAGTTTGTTCACCAACATCTCCAAAGTACTGAAGGAGTGCATCGTATTCGATCAAGAATTCCTTCATCGTTACTGTGTTCCCGTTTACGGACAATGCAGGATACGGAATAACTTGAGACGCAGTTCGCACAAGACCGTCAGTCACTGGTCGTGAATACACTTGATTTGTAAGCACACCAAACACAACAGCGAGTACAAGAATTCCAGCAACAATCATTCCCTTAGGAGTTTTCAAAAACTGCTTCCAAGGAGGCGTTACAACTTTACTTACAGGAACCTTTTTTTCTTCAACAGGCTGTTCCTCTTGCATAACTGGAGTTGTTTCATCATTCATAATCGGAGATGTTTTTAAAAGAATTTTTATCAAAGAAGTAATACCACCACTTGGTTGGATTAGCAACCGCGCCGTCTGTGTCTGATTCTTGAATTACGTACCCAAGAGGATCCGATGGATTTGATCCAGAAGCTATATCTTTGAGTGCGCTTGCTTCATCTTGAATTACGACGACTTTTTCACCCGGTTTTTTTAACCCGAGCTTCAAACGAGCTTCCCGTTCAATGTAGGATTCTGTTTGCATTGCTGTTTTGAGCTCTGAGATTTTGATGTTTCTTGCCACTAGAGAATCAGCCTCTTCTTGAAGTGACGAGATTTCTGAGGTGATGGATGTGCTACGAACAACTTCGCGACCAAGAGACATTCCAAGAAACACCACAACAAAAAGATTCACAACGATCAGAAATCGCCAGCGAATCAAACGTCCAACAAATGAAGATTTAGCTATTGGCATGTTGTTTCACTCGTACGTCACTTCTAAGATCGTTGATCAGATTTGTTAATCGATCAGGATGAGCGACGTGTTCAACTTTAATATCAGCGGAAGAACCTCGTAATTGAAGTAAGAGTGTTCCGTAACGAAAAATCGTTGGAACAATTCCTTTTACATGATAGCTCACTTCATCAATTTGATCATATCGAGCCTCAGTTGCAATGCGATGAAAGAACCCTTTTTGCTCATGATCAATCACTCGTTTGTCTGTCACAAGAAAGAGTGTTCTTGCCCAAAGAAGATGCGCTCTACCAAGCAAGATGAGACCTGACAGCACCCAAACAAAGAAGACAATAATCCCCCACGTTCCTGCGCGCCAAAGCGGGAACGAAAAGAAAAACGGAAGAATCGTCCAAATAAACAAAAGCATCATCTTTCCAAGTCGAGGAATAATTGATGCATGCACAATCTCCAAAACCTCTTCTCTTGGCTTGAGCTCAATAAACCTAGGTGCGTCCATACCCAGTAAGACTACTTTTATTTAACAGTAAACTCAACGCAAAAGAATAAAACAAACTGTTTAGATGAGATTGAAATGTGAAAGTTGTCTTACTGGGCATATTTTTTCTGCAATGCTTTTTTGACAGCTAAACGGTCATCCCATGGGATTTTCTTTCCATCTGCAACAGCCATAACCGGTTCACTCCCCTTTCCTGTAACAAGCACGAGGTCACCAGGCTTTGCGGTATTGATTGCAAAGTCGATTGCTTCTTGGCGATCAAGAATCCGAAATAAATCGACACCATCTTTTTTTCCAGCCTTTGCAGCTGCGTCAGCGACGTCATTTATGATCTGCATCGGATCCTCGTCGTATGGATCTTCATTTGCAACAATCACAATGTCGTCGTGCTTCGCTGAGATCTCTCCTAAAATTTCACGACGAGCAACGTCTCGCCCTCCCCCAGCTGACCCCGTAATATGAATCAACCGTTTGTGATCGATCAAATCAATTGCTTCATACACAGCCAATAACGACACTGGCTCATACGCATAATCAACAATAACCGAGAACGACTGCCCTTGTTCGATCTGCTCCAGACGCCCAGGAACAGGCCCCAGAGTCTCGACACCACGCTGGATCACCTCTAGATCAAGACCGAGCGTCACAAGCGATGTGATGGCAACAAGTACGTTCTCAAGTTGAAAGCGTCCGATCGGTTTGAAATGCATTATTGTGTCAGATAAAGAGAACGTTGTGCACTGCCCTTCAAACTGTACGCTCTGTGCCTGAACGGGATTTGTGTTTAATCGTTTTATCAATTCAGGAGAAACCTCTTTCCACGATACACCCGCATACCGATCAGCTTTAAACGACAAAAAGTACTCAGCGTACGCATCATCCAAATTTACAACGATCGACTTTTCGATCTCACGCCCATCCACCGTCTTGCGAGATACGTGATGGAGGCGATCAAAGAGTTTCCCTTTTGCAGCCTTATAGTTTTCAAAACCTCCGTGCGCTTCAATGTGTTCTGGTGTGAGGTTCGTGAACGCAACGAGATCATAATTGATTCCAATGTGTCGAGATTGCATGATTCCCTGTGAAGACGTTTCAACAATCGCATACCGACACCCTGCATCAACCATCTCTCGCAATAACTTCTGCGTTTGAAATCGACCAAGCATGGTCATCTTCTTGTCGTTCACCCACTCTCGATCTGCAACTTTAAAACTCGCTGTCGTCGTCCATCCAACGCGCTCCCCAGCTGATTCAAGCAATCGTCCAATAAACTGCGTTGTACTCGACTTCCCATTAGTCCCAGTCACCCCAATCAAAATCAAGTCTTCCGATGGATATCGAAACCAAAAAGCCGCCAATTGGGCGAGAGAATAGTGATATGCCCCAAGTAAAGGGCTTGGAATCATCTTCCGTATAATCTGCTTCATCATATGTAAGGCTATTTTATCATGGATGAGGATTTTTGCGGTGTCTACAATCCAATATATGGAAGCCAGGCTTCCATATGTACCTATATGTTTTCGTCTTCACACATCAATAAAACCTAACCAGGTCGGAAGCTTCGCTTACGACCTGGTTAGGTTTTATTGCTTCCGACAAATAAGTAAAAACTCAACACAAAGACAAAACCCCGATTCATGCAGATGCACAAACCGGGGCCGTCCTGACTTCGCCGAGCTTCGGCAGACAGGCAGGATGCGTAGCCTCTTGTTCTCACGAATCCTGTATCGTGAGGAGGTATTGAGCGGACCCGTTCTAGGATGGGTTGCTCGAGGGGTTGGGTTGCGGGAGAAGCCTAGAAAACGATCGGCGCGCCTCCGACTCCGGGGTTGGCGAGCATCCAGGTGTCGTCTCCGTCGCCGACGACGACCTCGTGGATGCCGACTTGGACCATGTCGTCCAGCTCGCTGCTGGCACCCAAGGTGTCCATCATGACCGACAGACCTTCGAGATCGCCGGGCAAGATTTCCATCTCGGTCTCGACGTTGACGAGGATCAACCCACCGACGTCCACAACCTCCATCGTGAAGGGAATGTTGCGGAAGAACATCATGTCGATGTTCGTGGGCTTCCAGCCTGTGCCGGCCTTGTCGGTCCAGACGACGACCGCCTGGTACGACCAGACCGTGAGGGTCGAGCACTCTTCGTCGTCGGTTTCGAAACCGACCACCAAGGTACGCAAGTCCTCCTGGGGGGTCTGTGCACCGTCATTCGCGCCCTGCATGGTGCGAATGGTGAGAGTGTTGCCCATGAGGGCCTCACCCTCTGTCGTCATGACCTCGAACTCGCACTCGTCGTAGGTGACGACGGACTCGATCTCGATGACCTCTTCTCCAGTGTCATCATCGAAATCGCTCGTCCCGAGATCGCTCACACTTCCTTCCTTGATGCTGTCGGAGGTGGTGCAGGCGGTCATGAGGACGAGGGCGAAAAGGATGGGGGTACGCATTGGGAACTCCAGTTCTGATTGTTGGCAAAATGCCGGGATTGTTTGGGATGGTGATGGATTCGACGCGTTATGTCTCGCGTCATCCCGATAGATGGGGTAAACCAACGTACGGCATGAAACGAGAAAAACCAGCATCTAGACTCATTCAATACTAAGGAGAGAATGAAACCAAATACCGGCTTTCATGTGCCATCCCACATATGGGACTATGGATGGCTATAGCTCTCTCCCCGCAGTGATGAAATGATCATCTTGATGTTGCAACTATAGCATTTTTTGAACCTTTTGTCAAGAGAAAAAGCAAAAAAACGCCCGTAAAATGGGCGTTTTTTTAATCTTGATTACATTGCTAATCTCTCTTTAACAGCCTTGAATTCCAGTTCATGAAGTTCAACTATTTTTCTTGTTTGCTTTAAGTCCTCCTCAACTCTTCGAATCCATTCAGCTGTAAAATGACGTTCATCATCAATTCGCTTTAGAATCGTCATCATATCATCTGATACACGCAAAAACTCTTCACGTTTAAGTGTCTCTCCCAATTGAGATTCAATGCGATCAAAACGATCCTCATGCTCAATAAGCTTGTTAATGATTTTGTCTTCATTCATACAAATAAATATTACACCTTCCCTCCAAGCTTTTTGAACTCTGCTTTGAACTGATCTCCTCGATCAAATTCGTTCTTGAACATTCCAAAACTTGAAGTTCCAGGTGACAACAATACAACGTCACCGAGGGACACGTGTTTCATTGCGGTCTCAACTGCTTCTTTCATTGAACCTACACGCGTAATCGGAGCCCCCTCGCCTATTGCTGTTTCAATGTCGTTTGCGGCATCTCCTTCAAATAAGACAACAAACTTACATTCTTCTCCAATCATGACTCCCATATCTGTGAACGTGAGCCCTTTTGAAGATCCTCCGCAAATCAATACGATGTTCCCTCCTTTTCCAAAACGTTTAAGTGCAGCCATGACTCCTTCAGGTGATGTCCCTGTTGTGTCGTTCACAAACAGAACACCTTCGATCTCTCCCAATACCTCCTGTCGTCCTGGAAGCCCTACAAACGTCTTGAGACTCTCGTGAATGTCTTCATCGGATACTCCAGCCAAATGAGCAGCAAGAGACGCATCAAGCGCATTCATGACGTTATGCTCACCTTCAAGCTTTAGATCATGAACGTGAGCAAAGTTTGTAACCTTCCCTGCAATTCTACGGACAAAATTATCGCCCTCGACATACACTCCGTCTGCGCCCTCAGGAAGCTCTTTTGCTGAAACCCAGTTTATGTGTTTTGAAGGAATGCGACCTGCAATGTCATGCATGATCTCTTGGTCTGCATTCAAAATAGCGATTTGATTTTCATTCTGTTCCTGGAAGATCAATTCCTTTGCTGCCATGTACGCCTCAAACGAAGGATATCGATCAAGATGATCTTTGTATGCATTTGTCAAAAGCCCAATCTGTGGCCCCATTCCAAGTCCCTCCAATGATTCGAGTAACCATGACGAAAGTTCAAGAACGACAGGAACTGGTTCTTTCTCTTCTAAAATCCAATCGAGGTCCTCAAGCGGTGAGCGTGTGATGTTTCCTGCAACAACTGTCTTTGGATGCTTCTGTTTCAACATCTCTCCCAAAAGCGCAGTCGTTGTTGATTTCCCACGAGTTCCAGTAATGGAATAAATTGGGAACGGACAGTATCGGAAAAATAAAGAGATATCAGATTCAATCGAGACACCTTGCTCTTTTGCGAGCTGAACATATTCAGACTCCTTGGCGACTCCTGGATTTTGTACAACAAGATCAACGTTCGTGAAATTGTCCGCGTCATGCTTTCCCAGCACAAACACAGGCTGATAAATATCACGATCCGGAAACTCTGCGCGATACTGTGTGTACCAATGCATAATCTCTTCAACGGATTCATGAAGTTCTTCTTGATCTTTAAGGTCAGTGATCACAAGCTGGGCACCGTGACGCATAAGCCACTTTGCTGCTCCGATTCCACTCCCTTTTTTATATCGTCCAAGCCCCATGACAGTCACGCTTGCGTCCTGAAAGTTTGAAATTGCTGATAGATCAATAGCCATACATCTCAAAATTTACCTCTAAAATATGCAACACGGACAATAACCATTGCCTTTGCTACCTGATAAAACATACGCATATATTGTAGCACAGCTAACCATAATCCAACCTTCTCGTGCTTCCTCCGAATACTCAATCCTTTCAGTGGTGTAGCACCGTAAGACAGCCCGTGAGACCTACAATAATAGTTGATCGCTACTTCAGCCATAAACCCTCGAACATACCTCGCAGGAATCTGTTCGAGGACAGATCGTTTCAAAGCGCGCTCCCCTGAAATAAGCGGGAGATGTTTTGTTATGAACGTAAGTACTCCTCCTCGATCTCGCAATCCTACATTCATCTGTCTCTCCCCATTCAAGACAGGTCGAACCAACTGTTCAATATGTTCTGGCGTGAGACCTCGGAGATCTGCATCAAGAAAGACAACGATCGATGACTCTGTTTGTGCAAGTCCAAACAACATTGCTTCCCCCTTCCCTCCTTTACTTTGAAGTTCAAGAACTGTTGCACCAGCGTCTTTTGCGAGAGTGACTGTTTGATCCGTTGAGCCATCTGACACAACGAGAACATCCGAAATAAAAGACGACTCCAAAACAGGTCCAACAACATCAGCGATTGTTTCTTCTTCATTGTAGGCAGGAATGATGACAGTGATCTTTTGCATACTTATGACAGAGAATTTTTTCTGCGAATGAGCATTTCAAGATGCTTTTGAATCTCATTATGCAATTCTTGAGCCTTGGTTCGAGATGACTCCAACCATTCAAACATCTCGCGATCAAACGCCATTAAACTTAAGGACTCAAGAATACGCTCGATATACAAAAGCGCTAATCTATATTCTTCCTCTGCAATCTCATATCCCATCTGATCCTCATGTGTCTCTTCTGAAATCGCAGTAAACACTTTTAATGGAACAAAATTGCAATTAGCGTACACACGAAAAAATTCCTGTGCATAGCCATGACCCCCTTCATATCCTGCCTTTGCGCGAGGCTTTACGTGAGCCAACCATGCTCTTGCTAATTGATAAAGAGGATGACTATTCAAAGACTTCTCTTCTTTCTGCCATGCACCTGATACGGACGGAGGCTGATCACTTTGACGAAGAGAAGTAAATGATGAAAACAATTCTTCAGATATATCCATTCCTAAACGCTCACTCAATCTGTTGTCTGAGGATTCTTCTGTATCGATTTGTTCAGCAAGCACAGTCGACTCAAATGATCGAACAATCTCCTTCTCTTTGTGAAACCGATCATATAAATCTTCCAACTCATCTTCTAGCAAATCTATTTCATCGCGATGAAACATCCATGGAAAATCCTGGTCTTGGGAAGTCATACCTGTTTTCGAATAGCTAGGTCGTACGTCATCTGCTCAAGACGTCCAAGATTCTTTTTTGCTTGGTCAAATTTATTTCGCAGATACCCCGTAAGATCCAGGTCCAACATAAACTCGATCACCATCGTGACAGACTCTGTAACTTCAGCAACCACTTCTGGATTTCCAAGTGTTACCTGACGTGTCGCATATCGAACCATCTCCCCCGTTGCATCACTCAATCCTGCAAGGTAGATAGAAGCACCACTTGCTCTCTTGTCGATCTTTCCGAGTTTTCCTGTGGTCAAGTAATCTCGAAACAAAAGAGACTCTGCATACTCCTCAAGTGCTGCACGATACGACCCCTCTTCCACAAGTTGAGGAAACGCTTTAAATGATTTCTCACATTGCGTGAACAAAACATCTGCTTGCGCAAGAAGCTCATCTGCTGCTTTCATGTCATCTCTATGAAGTGCGAAGATAGATCTTTTTGACTTGGAAAGTGCTTCGTTTGACTTAGCAACAAGCTCACGACGAGCTTTGCTGTGTGCTTGATAACGTTTCTGAATCTGAGCAAAAAGAGTTGGACGTTTCATGTAATTACGTTAAAACCTGGATTATTTCTTTCTGAGCAAGAAGACATCTTTTGTGATCTCGATACCAATTAGCTTGATCACACCTATGATAAGCAATAGTCCCCACCCATACAAGTGAAGAGGCGTAATCTCGAAGACCATCTGAAAGAACGGATGAACCAAAGCCAATACCATCAAAGCAAAACCGATCCCTACCCCCAGAATCAACCACATGTTTGAGAACGGATTGATTCGGAAGATAGTTCGACGGAAACTCTTCACAGCAAAGATATACAGCAAAGAATCGATTCCAACAGCCGCAAACATGATCGAACGCACCTCTCCAATATCTGGAATATACTTGAGCAAGAAGATATACAGAATGAACAAAATGACGTCCGTCACAGCCCCGATAATAAAGATGATCGTCAACATCTCTCTATTGAGGACTGGTTCTGATCGAGGTCTTGGTGGTAGTTTCATCACATCCTTCTCTGCTGGCTCAAGTGTGAGTCCTACATTTGGAAAACTGTCTGCCACGAGATTGATCCAAAGGATCTGAACGGGAAGAAGTGGAATCGGCAATCCCATCAAAATCGAACCACCAATCAAAATCATTTCCGTAAAACTATCAGCAAGAAGATACACCGTCGTCTTTCGAATATTATCGAAGATCACGCGTCCTTCTTCAATTGCAGCGGTGATTGTTCCAAGGTTGTTATCAAGGATCACAATGTCTGAGGCTTGCTTTGCCACCTCTGTCCCTGACCCAACCGCCACACCAACATCTGCGGCTTTGATCGCAGGTGCATCATTCACTCCGTCTCCCACCATTGCAACAACATCTCCTCGTTCTTGCCACGCATGAATCACACGAATCTTGTGGCGAGGCTCTACGCGCGCATAAATAGAAATGGACGCAACTCTTTTCTTAAACTCTTCATCGCTCCATTCGTCGAGCTCACGCCCTGAAACAACACCTTCCTCAGAAGCAACAAGTCCTGCTTCTGCCCCAATCGCGCGCGCTGTCTCTTTATGATCTCCCGTAATCATGATTGTCCGAATCCCCGCCTGCTTTGCAGCTTCAATTTGCTCCTTTGCATTCTCTCGCAAAGGATCGTGTAATCCAACAAAACCTGTAAATACAAAACCTCCAAGTGTTTCTCGAGCAAGAACGACTTCAGCAGACTGATCGATTTTTGTTGCAACCGCAATGACTCGAATTCCCTTCTTTGTCATCTCAAGCTCTTGTTCCTTGAACTCTTTTAGCAACACAGGACTCATCTTCACTTTGCGACCATGTACTTGAACCCACTCACAAAATGACAAGACAATCCCAGGAGCACCCTTAAGGTTTACTTCTGTATGCTTCCCTGTTTTATGCGCTGTGACCATGTACTTGTACGCGCTATCAAACGAGATTTCCGCAGTGCGTGGAAATTCATATGAAAGTGTACTGAGATCTGAATCTTGCTCAACCACAGCAGACAATAACGCTCGTTCTGTTGGTGATCCACGAAACTGACCATCCTCTTTATTTTCGCTTGGAACATAGACAGCATCATTACACAACGCCATGATGTGAAACATTTTTTTCATGGCAAGTTGTGGCTCTTCATCAATTGGAAATGGATATCGCCATGTTTGTTTTGGTGTCACAAGATATGTCACACGCATCTCACCTTGTGTAATCGTTCCTGTTTTGTCTGAACAAATAATCGACACACTCCCCAATGTTTCCGCTCCAACCAATCTTCGTACCAAAGACTTCCTTCGAAGAATACGTTGCATGCCGATTGCGAGAATGATCGTAACTGAAACAATCAACCCCTCTGGAATTGCTGCGACTGCAAGCGCTACAGACATCTCAAACATCTCTACAACACTGCTTCCAGATACAATCCCAAGAACAAACAAAGCAGAGACAAGTCCAACCACAATTCCTGAAATCCAACGAGAAAGTCGTCGAAGCTGATCTTGAAGTGGCGTATGAATCTCTTGAGTATCTTGAACAAGCTGAGCGATCTTTCCTAATTCTGTATAGACTCCTGTTGCAACCACAACAGCTCTTCCTCGCCCACCAACAACACTTGTCCCGGCGTACAACATGTTTTTACGCTCAGCAAGCGCGCTGTTCATGCTTACTTTTCCAGAACTCTTCTTCACAGGAAACGACTCTCCCGTAAGCGCCGCTTCATTCACCAACAACTCTGTGCCTGTAATTAATCGAACATCAGCTGTCACTCTATCGCCTGCATGAAGAACCAAAATGTCTCCTGGAACAATCTCAGTGGCATATACCTCAATCTCTTTTTGATCACGAAGAATGATCGCCTTTGGTTGCACAAGATTTTGGAGATGCTCCAGTGCCTTGCTTGCTTTATATTCTTGAACGAATCCAATGATTGTATTTACTAAAATTGCCGCCGCAATAACCCCCGCATCTAAGCGTTCTCCCAACACCAAACTGATACCAGCCGCAACAAGAAGAACGATGATCATCGGACTTGTGAACTGACTCATCAAAACCCCCCACCATTTATGTGCCTTTTCTTTTGGAAGAACGTTTTCGCCATATTCCGCCCTTCGTCTAAGAGCACCTTCAGACGAGAGACCTTCTTCACTACTCTCAAAATACAAAAGAGAATCTTTTTTTGTAAACGTGTGCCAAAGAGGTGTATTCATAAACTAGTGTCTGATGGATCGATAAATAGAAAGTGTTTCTTTTGTGATTGTATCCCAGTTAAAGAACTCTTCGATAACAGATCTTGCTTGTTCACTCGCTCCATTCAAGGTTTTTGGATGCTCTAATAATTCAGTAAGCATATGAACTAGATCTGAAACACTCTCACTTGTAAACGTAAACCCAGCCCCATGTATGACCTCTACGTTTTCAGGAATATCTGATACAAGAACAGGAAGACCAAAGCTCATTGCCTCGAGGACAGCAACTGGAAGACCTTCAAATTCTGACGCGTGCACAAAAAGCCGAGCGTGTGCAAACAATTGATCAAGCGCTTCACCACTTTGAAAGCCAAGAAAGTGAATCTTAGGATTTCCAACGGCCAACCGACTTAACTGCGCCTGATAATCAACTCCATACGTCTGTGCCCCCACAATCACCAAAGACAATTCTTTCATGAGCGCTGGCTTGTCACGTTGAAGTTGTTGAAACGCTTCAATCAAATAATGTTGCCCCTTATGAGAAACGAGTCGACTCACACTCAGCAAATACTTTTGAGGCTCAAGACCAAATGTTTCCAGCTCTTGTATTTTCTCGACATGCTTCAACGGTGCTCCGTTTGGAATGTACACAACCTGATGCTTCAAGTACGTCCTCGCATACACAGCAATCACATGACTTACTGCGATCGTTACATGTGGAAACCACACAGCAGCTCGCTCTCCAAACTTTAAATACGTGCGTGCAATCCATCCCCACTTTGCATGAAACTGATCACGCGAATGAAACGTGACGACAACCCGCGCAGACTTATTAAACAATCTAGGAATCCATGCAAGCGTTGCAGGACCAACACCATGGTAATGAATAATGTCGTACCCACCTCGAATTGCGTTCAGTGATGCAAGCAAGGTGTGAGTGAATGTTTCAAGATTCTTTTTACGAATAGAAGGAAGTGTTCGCACATCAATACCAACAGGCAATGCTTCTTGGTACGAGTCTCTTGAATACACAACCACTTCATGCCCAAGAGAACCCATTCGGGTTGCGAGTTCTGTGACATGCCTCTCAACACCACCACCCTTCTCTTTCACATCAAAACCTTTTTGTCCGATCATCGCTATTCGCATACAATGTCTATTGTACCGTGTAATTTATGGTTCTCCAACACAGGTCTATTGCCAAACGCTCTATTTATTGTTATATTCCCCGCGTCCATTTTCGACAATTATGCGCTGGTAGCTCAGGGGTAGAGCAAGGGCCTTTTAAGCCCGGGGTCGTGGGTTCAAATCCCACCCAGCGCACCACAAAACACACAGACAATAGTCTGTGTGTTTTGTATTTAGAAATGGGGTCAGGTCTCCGGTGTCCGGTTTTGGAGATATAAAGGTTTTTCAGCCGTAAATAATACAACCGTCTTTTTCACACAACTCGCAAAGTCTTTTTTAAAAATAGCAGTATCCCAATGAAAGTATCAAAACCGGACACCGGAGACCTGACCCCCCTTTTGCGTGCGTGACCCCGCTTTTGCGTGCGACCCCCTTTGCGTGAGAGGTTATTCGACATTCGTAGTCCATGCCTGATCCCAATCAATAAGTCTCACAACTGGAATCCACTCATTTGGATCTTTCATATATTCCAAGACATCAAACAAGACATCTTCGTCTTTGAACTCATGTGTATTGATCCAAGAAGGATCTACATTCCCAGACGCATCTCTTTCAGTAAAAACTGACTCTCGAATAAATTCGACAGTGAAATTTCCCTCATGATCATGCCCATGTCCAATCCCTTCAGCTTCTAATTGCTTGATAATCAATCTCCTTTGATGCCATAAATAGTCTGCAAAATCTTTTGGAATAATTTCAGTTCTTCGAAGATTTTCATACTTTTCTAATTGTCTTAAAGAAGTGCCTGAATAACGTGAATAGACTCTCGTAACTCCACCTCCTCTGTCTTGCGACTCACTTACAATTGGTGAACACGGAATACCAACACTACTCGCCTGCTCCCACACAGATGCAGCACCCGCAGCAATATCGTTTACAAACGTTACTTGAAAACCTGAAGAGAGATCGTCTTTAGGACCTTCTTCTTTTGCACGACCAAAAATTCGAAGTTGAGACCCTGTCTTGTTTAGTTCAATCGAAAACGTTCCTTTTGACGAAGAAAGTCTTTCAAGCAACGATATTATTTGAGGTGAGAGCCATCCAGTTTTTTCAACAGCAAGTTTCAAAAACAACAGTTCTTTTCCTCGAATCTGTTTTACGTATTCTCTGATTTGATAAAATACAGGTCCATATTTTATATCATCAACAAATTGTTCAACTTCGCGAAGACTCATCTCAAGACCCAGTCTTTCAGCTTCTTCCTTTTTCTCAAATTCAATCTGAGTATGCTTTTGCATACGTCCAAACCACACAGGCCGATCAGCAGTATCCAAAACTTCCTGTTCAAAAAATCTCGGAAAAATTCGTTCTAACTCATCTCTTTGATCCGCAAACTTCTCAAGAATCCATTCTTTAAATCCTTTACGAATCAACACTCGAATAATTTCACTATGAGCAAATTTCGATAAGTCAAAATCTGCTTCATTTAATTTATCAAACACAAATGTCTTAAACCCATTTTGTATGAGCAAATCCATCATAATACTCTTCACTTCTTCTAGAAATTGATTTGGGGGAAGATCGATTCTATCCAAAATCAATTCAGTCTGACCATTTCCAACAAAAGCCTCAAAAAAACGAAAGTCTGTTTTTGTCGAAATTTCAATTCCATCCTTTTCCATTTTCTGTAAAACCCAATCCCCATGCCCACCTCCAATCATAGCTAATAAAAGATTGATATGCTCTCGCTCTGATAGGTCAATTGACTGATCCAAGATTCTTTCTGCCACCCAATCAAATTGATCATTTTTTACAAGTTGAACCAGCTGTTCTAAATGAAAAGGATTTGAAAGTTCTGGTTTAAACTCAGAAAGAGCGTCACGAGCCTTCTCAGAAGAAAGACTATGAAGCATTTTTGTCGCCACGCTGATTTTCTTTTTAGCTCTTCTTTCACTACTTGCAAATTCGCTTTTCAAAAACCTTTTCCTAACATTGATATCAACACCAACTAATATTTCCTCCATCTCTTCTATTTCTCTTTGCTCCTTCACACCCACCTCACTAAAAAAATTATGTTCACTAACAAGAACATCTTCGACCATTCTTCTGACATCTATCGTCAAAGGTCGTTCGATTTCACGACCTTCTCTAACTCCTCGTCGAGATTCCATGCTCATATTCTTCACTATTCAATCTGATTTTATATCTCGATCACTTTACTACATATTTTTACTTCCCGAAATATTCAGTTCTTAAAAAAATGTGTTGTGGGATCTTATTCAAGTCTGTATAATTTTTATTGTAAATTGTAACTGTAAAATCTTATGGAAGGTACAGGTGTATGTGTTGCTTGCGGAGCAAGTGACATCGAGGTAAACGAAGAGACAAAGTGTTCACATTGTTCAGGTGGTGCAGCGGAGGCTCCAGCAGCAGCTCCAGTAGAAGCTCCAGCTGAAGTACCAGCAGAGGCTCCAGCGGAAGCTCCAGCAGAAATGCCGGCAGCAGCTCCAGAGGCTCCAGCTGCAGAATAAGATCAACTATAAAAAACAGACTTCGAAAGAAGTCTGTTTTTGTTTACGCACTACGAAGCATCTCAACGAGTTCATCTGCAATATGTGTTCGAAGCTTTGTGTGTATTTTTTCCCCGAGTTCTTTTCTGCGAGTGTCGTCACCCAGAAGTGTTTCGATAACATTCAAAAGTTCTAGTTCGCTTGTGTGATTTTGATCCAGTACAACAGATGCATCTTCAACCATCTTTGCATTAGACTCCTGTGGCGAATGCGGTAACGGGATTATGACAGATGCTTTTGCGAGTGCTGCGAGTTCTGTGATCGTCGACAGTCCTGCTCGACACACAACAATATCTGCAACAGCAAGCGCGTCAGCCATATCCTCGTCCAAAAACTCTCGTACATGATAATCGGAATGAGTTGATTCAACCGATTTTCCAAGACCTGTCACATGAATAATATTCGCGTGTTTGGCAAGCTTATTTGAAATCTGATGTATGGCGTGATTGATCCATGCTGCCCCATTTCCTCCACCAAACACGAGTACTGTCGGCTTGGTCTTATTCAGCTTAAAAGTCTTTTGTGCCTTTTTCACAGATCCTTTAAGCCTACTTGGTCGAACTGGATTCCCAATGAGACGTGCTTTTTTACCCAGCTCTTTTTTATTCCGCTCCCACGCAACTGTCACAACATTCGCAAATGGAACCGTGAGTTTGTTTGTGAGAATAATCTCAACATCTTGCTGATGTACCCAGACCTTCATCCCAAGAAGTTTTGCTGCGAATATGACAGGGACCGCAGTGAATCCTCCAGCCGAAGCAACTAGGTCAGGTTTTTGAAAACGTAAGATACAAAACGACTTATACATCGCCCAACAAAACTTGAACGGAAGTGTCAGCCATTCGATACTGATGTATCTCGGAAATCGAACGGTGGGAATTGTAAGAAAAGGAATATCTTGTGACTCAACAACGTCACGCTCTGGACCTCGTGCTGTTCCAACCCAAATCGCTTCGACATCAGCATCAACCGCACGCCACGCCTCCCACACAGCCAAGAGCGGTGTGACTGGCCCCATCGTTCCTCCACCTGTAAAGAGAATTTTCATAAACGATCTAATACTTAAAACCTATTTCCTTTTCTTCTTCAGATGAAGTGTTAATCAACCGTCGAATTGCATCAAATATCATAATAAACTTTTCATCATGTTCTTTTTCAAGAAGTTCAAGTTTGTAGCGTAATTCCTTGCTCTCTGAAAACATGGCGCGCATTTTTGTAAATGTACGCATTATTTGAATGTTAACCATAATTGCTCGATCACTTGTCAAAACACTCGACAACATCGCAACCCCTTGTTCCGTAAAAACATAAGGAAGGTATCGTCGCCCTCCATGATCAGAACTTGAGGTCACAGTATGTGATCTCAAGATTTCAAGCTCTTGATCTGTTAATTGGAACATGAAATCCTCTGGGAATCTCTTTATGTTTCTTCTAACAGCCTGATTCAGGACTCTTGTTTCGACATCATACAAACGAGCTAACTCTCGATCAACCATTACTTTTTTTCCACGAAACACATAAATCTTGGATTCGATGAATTCTGTTGGAATAAATTCTAAAGTCATAACTAAACAGTGTCATTATCCTTACTTTTTTATTCCCTTTGAAATATTCAAAACAACTCCGACGGCAGCAAGCGAGATAGCAAGCGATGTTCCTCCGTAACTAATGAATGGAAGTGGAACTCCTGTGATTGGCATGAGAGCAACCATGGATCCAATATTCACAAACGCCTGAATACTAATCCATGCCCCAATTCCAACTGCCACGTATTTTCCAAAATTATCAGGAGATGCTTTTGCAATCTGTAAAACTCTCCACAAAAAGAAGAGGAATAAACCGATCACGAGCACTGCAACAACAAACCCCATCTCTTCGCTGATGATCGCAAAGATTGAATCCCCTGCCACCTCTGGAAGGTACTGAAACTTCTGACGTGAATGACCGTATCCAAGCCCCAGAATTCCACCAGACCCAATTGCGAGTAATGCTTGATTGATATGATACCCAATACCAAGTGGATCAAGCTCAGGATGAAGGAATGTTGTAAATCGTGCCGCTCTGTAAGGAGCTGCTGTGATGAGAAGCACCAAAGCTGTGACACCAGCCATAATAAGACCTGCTACGTATGTAATCGGCGCACCAGCCACAAAATATACAACAAGTGACATGGCTGCGATGATCGACATTGTTCCGATGTCAGGTTGCAAGATCATGAGGACCATTATCGTTCCAAGTACACCCACAAACGGCAAGAAACCTGAACTCACATCACGAACACTATGCTTATCTCTTTGTGCAAGCCAGGCAGCAAGATAAAAAAGGAATGTGAGCTTTACGACCTCAGATGGCTGCAAAGAAAACACGCCACCGATCGAAATCCAACTGTGTGCTGAACCAATTCCTGCAGAAAGACCCGGGATAAACACAAGAACCAACAAGACAACAGATAGAATCAACAAGTTCCACGCGTGCTTGCGCCAAAAAGTGTACGGAATACGAGAGAACGCGATAAGCGCTCCAATCCCCGGAAGCAGACCAAAAATGATTTGATGTTTTACAAAATAATAACTGTCTGAAAACTGAGAATACCCACTTGGTGCGGATGCTGACAACAGCATGACTAAGCCAAAAAGTATGATCACGCCAACGATCAAGAGAAGTATGTAATCAATGTTTCCAGTTGTTCGAGCCATGTGATTAAACGAGTGCGTCCAAGAGCGCCAAAGACACTCCAACTGCTGCTGCAATCATCGAGACGACCCACATACGCATCACGATCTGATGCTCTGGCCAGCCAATCGCTTCAAGATGATGATGAATCGGCGAAGATTTAAATATGCGTTTCTTTACAAGTTTACGAGCACCAATTTGGACAATGACGGACGCCGATTCAAGAACAAATACGAATCCAATAACAGGAAGGAAGAACGCCGAATTCGTCAGCATCGCCACGATCCCAAGCGTCACCCCCAAAGACATCGCTCCTGTGTCCCCCATAAAAAAGCGAGCTGGAGGAATGTTAAACCACAAGAAGGCTAATAATCCTCCAAGAATAACTCCACAAAACACTGCGAGGTCATAGCGACCCTGCGCGAATGCAATCAATGCATACGCACCAAAAGAGGTTAGAAGTGTTCCGCCTGCTAGACCATCAAGACCATCTGCTTCATTCACAGAAAAAGCCGTTGCAACAATAACTAAGATGAAGAATGGTACATACCAAAGTCCTACGTTAAAGTCTCCGATAAACGGAATATGCAGTAGATCCCAATCAAGCTTTACTCTAAACCACCAAGCTCCAACAACAGCGATCGCTGTGTAGATCATCATTCTGTGTCGCATTCGCAAACCACCTCCCTTTGGACCGATTCCTCGTACATTGAAATAATCATCAACTAATCCAACAATTGCTGACGCCACTAATGCTCCTAACGGCAATAAGGTTTCAGATCGACTTAGAAAGTTAAGTCGTGCAAAAAGAGGATACTCCGCTAAATACGGAAAGACATAGTAAAAAACGACTGCCAACACAAGCACTGTTCCCCAAATAAGAATTCCACCCATGGTTGGAGTCCCCTGTTTTTTTGCGTGAAGCTTTGCAAATATAGGAGCATCTTTTGCTGCGCGTATCTTCTTTCCCATTTTCCGTTTCTCAAGAATACGAATGAGCATGGGAGCCCAAGCAAACGCAACAACGAACGCAACAGTACTTAAAAGAAGAACTCGAACGATTTCAAAAGATTCTAGTGTCATACATTGATAAGTACAATCAAAACCATCGCAACAAAAAGAATAAATTCAAGAAGTGGTGTGGTCGCAGCAAAAAAGAGTGAAAGTGTTTTTTGTTGTCGATAAGAACGCGCTTCAATAAACAGATTCAACAAAAGAATTGACAACCCAATTCCCGGAAGAAGAAAAATTTGTTTCAACGGTCCAAACCGATCAACACCTAAATAGATATTGTAGTGAAGAGCGATAAACGGTGTCTCTTGCGCAAAAGGAAGAATGCGCCAAACAGGCAACAAAAATGTTCCAAGTAAAAAAAAGACAGAGATCCCAGTTGAAATCTGAATAAGCCTGTTCTTGCGGAACATACGCTTAAAAGATTTCCAGATCTCTTGCAAGTCTTTTTTATATGGATGTACTGCCACATTATTCAACAGAGATTACTTCTTTGATCTGTGGAATTGCATCTTGGAGTGCTGCCTCGATCCCCATCTTGAGAGTAATCTCAGACATCGGACATCCAACACAAGCTCCTTGCAACTTTACATGAACAGCTCCTGCTTCCTCGTCGTATTTTACAAATTCGATTCCTCCGCCGTCCATACGTAGTGCAGGTCGAACCTGTTCAAGGACTGTTTCAATTTGTTGTTCAATAGAATCATTCATAAGCTTCTCTTATTATACTGTTTTTAAGAATTCTCTTCCAGACAGAAAACAAAAAAACACCTCACCCTAAGGCGAGGTGTTTTTTTACTGACCTTTTACAACGTTTGCGAATACGCGTGCCTTCAATGCACCATGGAAGTTTTCCATTCTCTTTCGAGTAAACTTCACGACTCCTCCAACCGCTGCGTACAACGTATCGTCAGAACCACGTTTCACATTTTTCCCAGGGTGGATTTTTGTTCCACGCTGTCGAACGATGATTTGTCCAGGACCAGTTGTCTGACCATCAGCCAACTTCACTCCTAGGCGTTTACCATGGGAATCACGACCCAGACCGGTAGAACCACCTGCTTTTTTATGTGCCATATGTAAATAAAAATGCAAGCGTA
>FLOH01000949.1_pt1 | contig 49923 bp, 43 predicted proteins | sample 756751 | NCBI WGS metagenome assembly FLOH01 (sample SAMEA4026879, study PRJEB14308) | marine metagenome | biome: coastal water; material: water | depth 74 m | reverse complement strand
GAATTCAAGAAGAAATAGATGTTCAGCAAATAAAAAATGGCATCCTTTGGTTTGACAATCCACAATCCACACGTTATTTTTGGTCGCCAAATGGTTATGGATTGAAAAAAGGAGAAGGTTACTATCAGAATATTTGGGTACTGTGGAATCAATTTGCATATGGAGTAACCGACAATTTTTCAATTGGTGGCGGAATTATCCCTCTTTTTTTATTTGGAGGAGGACCTACTCCGGTTTTTATAACACCAAAAATTTCGATACCTGTTGCTAACGGCAAAGTAAACTTAGGCGCAGGAGCACTAATGGGAACTGTGTTGGGCGAGTCGGAAACAGGATTTGGAATTGTTTATGGACTTTCAACATTTGGCACCCCAAACAATAACGTAACTTTGGGGATTGGCTATGGCTATGCTGGTGGCGAATGGTCTTCTTCTCCATTAATAAATATTAACGCAATGTTTAGGATTACAAGCAGGGGCTATTTTATTACCGAAAATTACTACATAAATGCAGGAGGCGAAAGTTTTGGTTTAATGATGCTTGGCGGACGTTGGATTATTAATAAAGCAGCCCTCGATTATGGCTTTGTGATTCCGGTTGGTGACATTGGAGCTTTTGTTGCAATTCCGTGGTTAGGATTTACCATTCCGTTTGGAAATAAAAACTAAACTGCATTTTACAGATATCTATCCATTTAAAATAATGCATTATTATTGATTTCTACTTCACTATTAAATTGTCTGAATTTTAAAAAAACGAATACATTCTTAATGATTCGCTTTCCTCTTTATCAACTCTGATATTTAAAACAGAAAAATAGGAAATATTGTTTGTGGCGGCAAAGCTCGTTTTACCATCAACATTAAAAATTATTCTGAAACTGAAACTCTTTTTGACATTGGTTTCTCCGGAAAATAGATGGCTTGTTTTGGAAGTAACCAATTGAAAAAACAATAATTTCTGAGTTAATTCACTCTTTCCTACCTTTGCACCTCAAATAATAAAAATGAGTCGAGTAGTAGTTGGACTTTCAGGAGGGGTAGATTCTAGTGTAGCAGCATACTTGTTAAAAGAACAGGGGCACGATTTAGTTGCACTTTTTATGGTGAACTGGCACGAACGTGTTGGTGCAATAACCAGTTCGTGTACCTGGGAGGAAGATGCCTTGATTGCTAAAATGGTGGCTAAAAAGTTGGACATCCCTTTTCATATTGTAGATTTAAGCAAAGACTACAAAAAGCGTGTAGTTGATTACATGTTTGCTGAATACCAGGCAGGCCGCACTCCAAACCCGGATGTACTCTGTAACCGCGAAATTAAGTTCGATTCTTTTCTTAAAGAGGCATTAAAATTTGATGCCGATTTTGTGGCTACCGGTCATTATTGCCGAAAAAGTGAAATTGATGTGAATGGAGAAACTATTCATCAGTTGCTTGCAGGGAAAGACCCCAACAAAGACCAAAGTTATTTTTTGTGTCAATTGAATCAAACCCAACTTTCTAAAGCAATGTTTCCAATTGGAGAATTGCTAAAACCTGAAGTTCGTAAGATTGCACGGGAACAAAACCTGCCTTCTGCTGAACGTAAAGACTCGCAAGGAATCTGTTTTGTAGGGAAAGTTGATTTACCAACCTTTTTGCAACAACAACTTCAACCTAAAGTTGGAAATATTATTGAAGTTCCAGCCAAATTTATGGAGAAGAAAAAGCAAATTGAAGTTACTGAGGAGAACTACCGCAAATTATGTTTCCCTTATCCGTATAAACCATGGGTGGGCGATGTAATTGGCGAACATCAAGGAGCTCATTTTTATACCATCGGACAACGAAAAGGACTAAATATTGGGGGACATAAAGAACCACTTTTTGTAATTGCCACCGATGTTCAACGAAATATAATCTATGTGGGTGAAGGAAAAGAACATCCGGGATTATACCGCAGAGGGCTTTTTATTGCAACCGACGATTTGCATTGGATTCGTCACGACTTGAAAATGAAACTCGGCGAAAGTAAAGAGTTCGACATTCGGATTAGATATCGTCAGCCGCTGGAAAAAGGCACCATCCATTTAAAAGAAGATGGAGCCTACTTTTTATTTAACGATGAACAACGCGGAATTACTTCGGGACAATTTGCCGCATGGTATCTTGAAGATGATTTAATTGGCTCCGGCGTTATTGCTTGAAGAAATCGGAAGACTAAAGTCGGAAGAAAAAAACTTCTCGCTTCGTGCTTCAAACTTCCAGCTTTCTTAAAAAACTTCCGTCTTCGGTCTTCAGACTTCGGACTTTATATTAAATTTGCACAAAAATATTCAATATGATAAAATCAATGACCGGCTTTGGAAAAGCAGAATTCGAAACAAACAACAAAAAATTCACCATTGAAATAAAATCGCTTAACAGCAAACAAATCGATATTAATACTCGCACTCCTGCATTGTACCGCGAGAAGGACATAATTATCAGAAAAGCACTTTCTGAAAATCTAATACGTGGGAAAGTCGATTTTAATATTTATGTTGAAAATTTGGGCGACGATTCAAACTCAAAAATTAACGAGCCAATATTAAAAAGTTACTTCGAACATTTAAGTAAAATAAGTAAAGAACTTAATGTAGCAGTAGACCACACAACTCTACAAGCCTCAATGCGCTTGCCCGATGTGGTTAAAACCGAATACGAAACACTGGATAAAACCGAGTGGAATATAATTTACAATAACATTCAAAAAGCCCTTCTTGAAATCGACGAATTTAGGACACAAGAAGGTGCGGCACTTCTTACCGATATTTCGGGTAACGTCAATAGTATTCAAACACTTTTAGCCGAATTAGAACCTTTTGAAGAACAGCGTATTGAATCTGTGAGAACACGATTAATGGAAAATCTGGACAAAGTAAAACTTAATGGAACGATTGACCAGAACCGTTTTGAGCAAGAATTAATTTTCTATTTGGAGAAACTAGACATTAACGAAGAGAAGGTACGATTGACCAATCATTGTGAATATTTTTTAGAGACCATCGCTCTACCCATTCCAACCGGAAAAAAACTAGGATTTATTTCACAGGAATTGGGTCGCGAAATAAATACAATTGGTTCAAAAGCCAACGAAATAAACATTCAACGTATTGTGGTTCAAATGAAAGACCATTTAGAGCGAATTAAAGAACAGTTGTTGAACGTACTTTAGTAGTTAGTAATTAGTAAAAAGTCGTAAGTAAAAAAATCAAAAAATAACTCATGGCTCAAAGTTCGAAGCTCGAAGCTCAAAAAAAAGGCAAACTCATTATATTTTCCGCACCATCGGGAGCAGGAAAAACTACAATAGTAAAACATTTGCTACAACAGACTTTCGATTTGGAATTTTCAATTTCGGCAACTAGTCGCCAGGCGCGCCACACCGAAAAGCATACAAAAGATTATTATTTTATTTCTGAAAAAGAATTTCAACAAAAGGTTGAAAATGATGAATTTTTGGAATGGGAAGAAGTTTATAAAGGAACATGCTACGGAACGTTAAAGGCTGAAGTTGAACGAATTCGTGACCTTGGTAAAAATGTAATTTTTGATGTTGATGTGGTTGGCGGATTAAATATTAAAAAATATTACGGCAACGAAGCACTGGCAATTTTTGTACAACCACCTTCGGTTGAAGAACTGCGAAATCGCCTTACAAGTCGCTCTACCGAAACCGAAGAAAAAATACAAATGCGCATAGCAAAAGCTAAACACGAGTTAGGTTTTGACAAACATTTTGATGTGGTAATTACAAACGACGATTTACAGAAGGCTTTTTTAGAGGCAGAAAAAATAGTGAGCAGATTTCTCAGGAAATAATAAAATGCAATAACCAATATCCAATGATGAATGTAAAATACTCAAATAATAAAGAATGAGTTAACTTGGATATTGGATATTAGACATTCATCATTGGATATTTTTCTTTACTTTTAGTTCTTAAATGAGCGACTTAATTATAGACTTACTTGCCCCAAAAACCAACCTTAAACTAAAAATAGGTTTGTATTTTGGTTCTTACAATCCAATTCACATTGGCCATTTGGCTATTGCAAATTACATGGTTGAATATACCGATATCGACCAACTCTGGTTTGTGGTTTCGCCGCAAAATCCATTCAAAAAAAAGGGAAATTTACTCGCCGATTATCAACGTTTGGAAATGGCACACCGCGCCGTTGAAGGGGATGACAGATTACGCGCTTCCAACATCGAATTTAGTTTACCCAAACCAAGTTACACCATAGACACGCTTGCCTATTTAAAAGACCAACATCCCAATTACAACTTTGTAATTTTAATGGGCTCCGACAATTTAGAGAATTTTCATAAATGGAAAAACTACGAAACAATTGTTGAAAATTATGGAGCTATTGTCTATCCGCGTCCCGGGTTCGATAAATCTAAAATTAAATTTCACAAGAATATTTCCATTGCTGAAAATGCTCCCTTAATGGAAATTTCATCCTCGTTTATTCGAAATGCAATAAAAGAGGGGAAAGATGTTCGCCATTTTCTTCCACAGAAATCGTGGGAATATTTGGAAGAGATGAATTTCTACAGGAAATAAACCTAAAATAAAACTTGTCAAAAATTAATTTGTCTTTGTCATATCGCCATCTACACAAATTGTGTAATCAGCTATTCCCGAGTTTTCTTCAGATAATTCAGAAACATCGTCTTGCGAAAGTGATGTGATTGTAACAATTTTCAATTTTGAATTTTGCTGTTTTAAGTGCCAATAAATGCTTTCAAAATTGTCGGAATGATAAGATCCATGATAATGCAAAAGCAACTTCCCTTTCGACCAGTTTTTTATTATAAAATGAGCCATAGTTGCATCCTTTATTGCCTGTGCTTTTGGAAAATTTGGAGTAACATGGCTGCCCATTCCTTCCATTTCCATCATACTTTTATAACAATTTAATTCCGCATCGTAATTAATTGGCAACGGCGAAATAAAAGCTTTTGCTTCGTCAGAAAGTTCTTCCAATCCTTCAAAACCTTTGGAATTAACTATCGATGCATACCTGCGTGGGACGTTGGATGCAACAAAATTCAATTTATTTTCTCTGGCAAATTCTAGCAGTGGTTTGTAGTCGGTTTTGTAATTAGGCCACAATCGTGCTTCGGCTTCAAAATTTTTCTCAGAGATTAAACTATCTAAATATTCATTCAAAATCACCTGATTATCAGTCTCAAACATTTCAGCACCCAAAACCAATTTATCCCCTTCTAACTCAAATAGGTCTTTGGTTAATTCCAACTGCAACCAATGCGAAATGGGATTATAATGCAACTCGCCAAACAAAACAATATCTGCTTTCTGAACCTCTTTCAACATTTTCGAATACTTTACCGCTTTCCCTTCTTTGTTAAAAAGAGAATAAGCGGGTTTGTCTGATTTAAAAGCTGCAAAAACAAAAAATAACAGGAATAAAAGGAGTTGAAATTTCTTCATTATTAATAGATTTTAAAACAAGAATACAACAAAAAAATGAATGTACAGTTCAATAGATATATTATCTTCATTCAATAAAATCTAAGCTTTTTATATTGAAAAAGAATTGTTTGATATTATTTTTAATTCTGAATTCGATAGTTGTTTGGTCGCAATATCGCACTGAAACAGAACACCTCAATTTTGAAAGCTACGAAAGGTCATACGAAGTTTATCTTCCAAAAAATTATTCAGAAAAAACTAACTACCCGGTAGTATTTATATTACACGGTGGCGGAGGAACGGCAAAGGGATTGATTCGTGCAACCAGTGCACGATTTAACAAACTGGCCAACCGCGACAATTTTATTGCGGTGTACCCCAGTGGGATTGAAAAAAGCTGGAACGACGGTGCTCGCGATACAATTGGTGTAGCAAGAAAACTAAAAATTAATGATGTCGGTTTTATTAAAACAGTAATCGAACAGTTAAAATCCAACCTTTCAATAGACATTAATAACATTTTTGTTTGTGGCATTTCCAATGGTGGTTTTATGGCACAAAGATTAGCATTTGAACTTTCCGACAAAATAAAGGGAATTGGAGTTGTTGCTGCAAACTTGAGTGAAATTCAATCGAAGAAAAGTTTTCCCAAAAACCCGGTTTCTGCAATTTTTATAAATGGAACAAAAGACCCACTTGTACCATTTAATGGTGGCCATGTTACGGTTTTTAAGAAAAAAAGGGGAGCAATTTTAAGTGTTGACGAAAGTATCGAAATATGGAAAAAGATTAATGGTTGTTCTGAAAAAATAAGCGAAACGCCTTTCCCCAACACAAACTCAAAAGACAATTGCAATGCAATTAAAACAGTTTGGCAAAACCCCGAAAAAACGAACATTCAAGTTGTTGCTATAAAAGTTGAGAACGGTGGTCATACCTGGCCGGGGACCAAACAAAATTTACCAAAATGGATAGTTGGAAATACAAATCAAGATTTTAAGGGCTGCGATGAAATTTGGAGCTTTTTTAAATCGCTGAAATAAAAAATATGTGTGAATCAGGAAAATTCTATGGTACTTTAATCGACCCAATTTTAAAACCAATGCGTAAACGGGTTGCAAAAGAGATTAAACCAAATCAAAAAATTATTGACGTTGCGTGTGGAACAGGAAAACAAGCTTTTGAGCTTTCAAAAATTGCAACAACAGTTACCGGCATCGACCTCTCTGAATCGATGATTTCTTATGCTAAAAACGACTGCAAAAAAAGAGATATTTCCAATATTGAATTTATTATTTGCAATGCTACTAACCTTTCGATGTTTAAAGAGAATGATTTTGATGTTGCATGCATGTCGCTGGCATTACACCAATTTGCACCCGAAATGCATTCCCCAATATTAAACGAAATGAAAAGAGTTGCCCGCAAAATAATAATTGTCGACTACGCTGTTCCACTTCCTAAAAACTATGTAGGAATTGGAAGTAAAGTTGCTGAGTTTTTTGCAGGAAAAGAGCACAATGAAAACTTTAAAAGGTATTACAAATTAGGCGGATTAAATGAGATCTTAACCCAAAATAGCCTGCATATTGAAAAGTCGGTTCTGTTTGGAAAACGCGCCTTTCAACTGGTAGTTTGTTCTTCGGGAAAAGAGTAAATAATGGAATGTCAGAATGCCTAATTGCAGAAATATTCAAATTTTTATAACCTAATTTTTCCCATCTCCTTAAACCCTAGGTTCCACTCACGCAATGTAAACTGGTCACTCATGGCCACCAACTCTGTTGGGTGAAAAGCATTTTCCATTTCAATAATTTCAATGGAATTGAATGTGCATTGTACTGCCGCAGTTTTGCCTTCTTTTAAATTCACAAAACCCTTTATTCGGTAGGCTTTTGGAGCCCATTCATTTAAAAATAACTCCAACGAAGAGCGCGATAATTTACGGGCTGTTTTTATTACCATTGAATTTACCACAGGGCGTGGCATGGCGTGCATTTCACCAAAATAGAATTTATTAATTGCCGAATTTCCCAGTTCAAAATCGATATTACAAAATGTAGTTTCTCTGATTTCAGCAAATGGATTGGCTTCTTTTATCTCCTCGCGAATGGCGTCAATTCCTCCTTCAAACAAATCAGTTTTATTTATTACCACAACATCTGCCATTCGTAACTGGTGCGAAACACGTTGTTTCATTAATCCAACTTTGGCAAAATTTTGTGCGTCTACCACACACCAATTCGATGCGAGATAAATCTTCTCCGCCAATGAACCTCCGGTAATCACTTCCGATATAGAAGTTGTATCCGAAAGTCCGGATGCCTCAATAATTACAATGTCCGGTTGGTATTCATCGATAAATTTCTCAAGCGACCGCACAAAATCACCCAGCAGACAAACACAAAATACCGAGCCATTATTTATTTCCAACAAACTAAAATCCTTTCCCGAATTTTTCAACTCAGCACCATCAATATTCGCCGGAGCAAATTCATTCTGGATTATCCCGATTTTGGTTTCACCAGAATATTTTTCAATAATTCGTTTTAGAAAAGTGGTTTTGCCACTTCCCAGAAATCCTGAAATTATATGGAATGGTATTTTTTTCATTTTGTTCTTTCTTTTTACTCCCCTCCTGTTTTTAGGAGGGGTCGGCTTCAGCCGGGGGAGGTCCTAATAAACTTTCAATGTCATCAAAAATAAAATCAGGGTGGTCAAACACAACCTGATTTTCATATCGAAATACCTTGTATCCCAATTCAGATAAATGTTTATCTCTCTTTTGGTCTTTGTCAGCCTGTTCTTGAGTAAAATGAGGCTCGCCATCCAACTCAATTATCATTTTTGTTTCCGCACAAAAAAAATCTACAACAAAATTCTCAATGCTAAACTGGCGACGAAATTTTAAACCAAATGCTTGCCTGTTTTTCAGCAAGCTCCAAAGCGATGCCTCTGCAGGCGTTAACCTTTTTCTTAAAGCCCGCCGAAAGGGCTTCATGTAATCGAGATTCTTTATTTGGTTCTTTCGATTCATTTATTTCAAAAATTACCCCTCCGCCTTCGGCACCTCCCCCAAAAACAGGGGAGGAGTTGTACAGTGGATATTATTTCTTATCCACCATCTCCCGAACCCTACTAATATGCCCTGGAGTAGTTCCGCAACAACCACCAATAATATTTGCACCGGCTGCTATAATTCTTGGAACCATGTCAGCCATTTCATCTGGCGTTTCCGGAAAAACGGTTTCGCCATCCTGGTATATTGGCATTCCTGCATTTGCATGAACCAAAACCGGAATTTCTTTATTCGCTTTGCGAATTTCTTCTACAATACCAATCATATCCGCAATACCATTTCCACAGTTAGCACCAATTAATTCTGCACCAGCATCAATTAAAGTATTTACCATGTCTGTGGGCGCAATTCCCATCATCGAACGAAATTCACCATCAACGGTTTTATCAAAGGTCATTGTACAGAAAACTTCGCAGTTGGTATTTTCTTTTGCCGCTTTTATTGCCAGTCTTGCCTCATCCAAATCTGTCATAGTTTCAATAAGAATTGCATCTACTCCGCCAGCTTCCAATCCCTGAACCTGCATCTTAAAAGCTTCGTACAATTCCTGTTCAGTAACATCTCCCATCATCAGAATTTTTCCTGTTGGCCCAACCGAACCCAAAACATATTTATCGCCGGCAGCTTTTCTACTTATCTCAGCGGCAGCTTTGTTTAGCTCAAAAACCTTGTCTGCCAAACCATATTTTTCAACCTTAAAAACTGTTCCTCCAAAACTGTTGGTTTCAATCATATCGGCACCGGCATCTATGTAACTTTTAGCTATCGAGTACACATCACTTTCGTGAGAAAGATTCCACTCTTCGGGACACTCGCCTGGTTGCATTCCTTTTCCTTGCAATAATGTTCCCCATGCACCATCGGAAACCAGTATTTTACCTTGTTTTATTTGGTCAATTATTTTCCCCATGTTATTGAATTAAGGGCTAAAGCCCGGTTCTAGTTCTGAAAAGAAACCCCGGGTTAAAACCCGGGGCAAAATATATCTTCAAAGTTAAATACCTTATGGCAATTCACCAAACTTACAATTCTTTAATCCACTCTTTAACAACTTCCAGCGATGGATCTGTTCCTTCCGATTTTAATTTATACTTTACGGATACAACGGCTGGGCCTTTTACTACACCAAACGCTGCCATTTGAGCTTTGTCGGTAATCACTTTTACCTCAACATCTTTTCCCAACTCAGTGGTTGCTCGTTGAATTTTATTATTCAATTCAATACACTCCTCTTTGTTTTCACCCAAAATAAGTATCTCGCTGCGTTTCGATTTTATTTTAAGTTTAAGCTTCTCGTTCACACGTTTCTGAATGGCAGCTACCAATTCGTTTTTTGGTGGAATTTGTGAAACGAATGAAATTTTTCCATCGATACAAATGGTTGGAATATTTTTCACCATCAACGACGACATAAATGTAACTGCATCCATTTTTTTGATGGCATGCTCGCGCCATTCTACAACACCTTCAAACTGCGGAGCAACTTTTTTTACCGCTTCAACCATGTATTGGCAAGGTGCACAAGATTCAGAATCCAATGTAATAATATCAACAATTACTTTGTCGGACTGTCCGTAATCTTTCATGTTAAAGATTTCAAGCGTACTCTCCTTTTTATCCAAAGCACGAACAATATCTTGTTTGTATGGGTCGTGAACCAATTCAGAAACAGCCTTGATATTAGCGGGTGGTGTATCCATTGGTAAATCGCAGCCGGGCGCAAGAATAAATCCTGTTTTCCCTGCCATATCCAAACATTCCATGGCATTTTCGCGCGAATCGTCCTCATCGCCCATTAACAAAACAACGGTCAGTTTCATATTTCCACCAAAACTGATTCCTTTTTTTAGTGCAATTTCTTTTACAAAATCCAACGGAATATTTTCATCGATAGAAACATTATCAGGCTGGCAATCGCACATCGCTTCAATATTTTGCTGTGCATGTCCACAAACAAAAAATGAACTAAGTTTCCCTTTCTCTCTTACAAATGAGAATATTTCGGTTACATAAGAAGTAACAAAAGTCTCAAAAGTCATTGGGTCAATTTGGCTTGTCATCGGGTCGACAACAGCAATAATATCACAACCGGCATCCATTAAATATTCAGCCATTTTGTTTGCCACTTTTGTACAAAACTCCATCACCTCATGTACTTCATCGGGTGCTTCAAAAAGTTTCATAAAAATATCGGTTCCCATTAAATGAAGAGCCAAAGTGAAAGGTCCGGTGATTAATCCATACAAAGCAATGTCAGGATATTTTTCGCGTAATACTTTTGTGGCCTCCAAAGCTACCGGAATTCTACCATCGCTTATCGAAGGTATTTTTAAATCGGCCAATTTTGTGCCGTTTGCCAATGGATGCGAAATAACTGCCGGCGGATTATGTAGTGCCCATTGCAATTCACATCCCAGTATTTCAGCTTCAATCTGTAAATCGAAAACCACCGGAATTCCATCGGGATTGTATTCTTCGATAGCTTTGCTAACTCCTTTTACCACTTCATCCGAAGATTTCAGGTAGGTTTCGGCATCAACTCCTGTTAAAAACCCACCATGAACACCAACGAATGGAACCCAAGGAACTCGTTCTACTGTTTCCAGTGCAATTGCTTTTTTTATTAATTCTAAACCTTTCATTTTATTGTAATTAGTAGTGAGATTTTAGTAGTGAGACAAGTCTTTCAAATGTTAATTAGGACGTCATTCCGGTCTTGATCCGGAATCTTTTATTAACAGATGCTGAATCAAGTTGCTAATGACATCTTACTTCAACCATTTGAAAGCCAAGCATTTTAGCTTTTTTATTTAAATTTCTAATCATGATTTCTTTGTAGCGTTTTTCATATTCCGATAATCCTATCTCAACATACTCCATTCCTTTAGTCATAAACCTGTAATAAAGCACGGCAAGTTTTCTTGCTGTTGCTTTATTGGCAGCCCTGGCACCATGTTTGGTTTTAATCCTATGATAAAATCCTTTTAATGCAAGATGCTTACTATTTGCTATGCTCATTGCACATTCTTTAAAAATCTGACCGCCCTTTGTTTTTGCGTTGTTCCTCTTACTCTTTTTCAGTTTACCTGATTGATGTTTCTTTGGGCTTAACCCAAGCCAACTTACAAAATGTTTTTCCGTTGGCCATTTACTGTAATTTGAGCCTAACTCTGAGGTAAGTTTTAACATGGTTGTGTCTGATATCCCTGATATTTGTGTCGCATTACGTCCATGGTTTAACGTTACTATTTTATCATGTAATCCTTCAATCTGGGGACAATTATGCCTTGAAGGTTTTGGAGAACCGGTATCAGATACAGGCATGGATGAGGTGAGCTCATTAAGGAGTTTCTCTATTTGAGCATCACATTCTTTTATCTGTTCTTGATAAAACTTCCATGCGTTGTAGGCTTGTTTCAACAAGAAAATGTATTCTTCTTTATAGTTGCCCTTTAAAGATTCTTCTACTTTTTCTCTTTTGTGTTTAAGGATTAAGACATCACAAAGTTCGGTGAGTTTAACCGGGTCTCTTTCACCTGCTAATATCGCATTGATTATCCGAAGCCCCGAAACACCATGCAATTGGCTGATTACATTCTTTAGCTTAAGGTTCATTAACTCCATTGCCCTCTGCATGTGCTGGATGTGAGATGATGCCATATCAAGGTGGTCTCCACGTAGCCTTACGAAAGTCCGTAATCGGCGGATATCGTCCCGGGGGACAAAAGAGGCTCGTAAAAGACCATAACGATGCAACTTTTGCAACCACCTGCAATCTGCCGGATCTGATTTTTGGGCAGGAATGTTTTTTGCATGAGCCGCATTAACCAGAAAAACCTCAAAACCTTCTTTCTCCAACATATCATACAAAGGCAGCCATAAAATCCCTGTTGATTCCATAGCTACCGTTTCTATGAAGTGTTCTTTTAAATACATTATTAGTTCAATGATAGAACTGGTAAATGTTTCGAATGAACGAACAGTTTCTCCATCAACCGAAACATAAAATTCATTTGACCCTAAATCAATTCCTGCTGCGTTTTCTTTAATTTCTGTTAACTTTGACATGATTCATATTTTTGCAAGTAAGGCTGAAAGTATTTCATTCTGGTACATTGCTAAACGGGATACCCAGTAAAAGGATGGCCTTTGCTGGGTTCTCCAAATTATAAACGACAACTTTCAGTGCCAGCTTCAGACACGGGTAATTTACTCCAACTTTTTTTCGGCAAAACACCTTACTTTGATTTATGCACTAATTTATGTCATTTCATTATGAATCAAAATAAAATTGTTCCGTGCTTCAGGGTGACGTTCTAATATACATTGTTAGTTTGAACGTCATGCCGAATTCATTTCGGCATCTCATTGTCATTTCCTGATTATGCCTAATCTAAAAATTAGGTTAACTCTCGCAATGACGATGCATTATAAAACAGTTGTAGTAAAGGCTGGCAGCCTTTACCACTTTTCAAATCAAAGTATCATCATTGGCAGGAAGGAGGAACGACGACCGAAGCAATTAAAGATTGCTTCGTATGTAGCTAAAATTCATTCCCATACCCTTTTTAACAATTTTGGGGTTACCACTTTTTTTATCTTTAAACAAATGACAAAAAAATTGAAACAAACCGTATTGGAATCACAATTGAGTGTTTTCAGACTGTCCATTTTTCTTGTTTTTTTATTACTGGTTACATTGATTATAAATGGAATGATAAAGAACTAAGCGTTTTAAAATTGCAAGGAACCTACCGGAATTAAGTAACTGTTTGCATTAAAGAAAAACCTTATTCTTTTCCATTAAAAAATTTAAACACCCAAATAGAAGTTTTCTAATTAAAGCTTTCTATTTTAGGAGCGTAAATTAATTGGAACGGGAACAATCCTGAGAACCTAAACCGCCTGACTCAGGCCGATTATAAATTCATTAAAATATTTACAAGTGAAAAAATGGAATTTTGGAATAATTGGAGCAGGGCTTATTGCTGATTTTCATGCCAAGGCAATTCAGAGTCTGGACAATGCGCAGCTTGTTGGGATTTGCGGTACGAATGAGGAGAAAGCCGAAAAATTAGCTAAGAAATACAATTGCAAAATATTCAGTAGTTATTCGGAGATGCTGCACTCCGATGAAGTTGAAATAGTAACTATCGCAACTCCAAGCGGTGCGCACATGGAACCCACTATTGAAGCTGCCCAAAACGGAAAACATGTGCTTTGCGAGAAACCTTTGGAAATAAACCTTAATCGGATTGACCGCATGATTGAAGCGCATGCGAAAGCAGGAACTTATTTGGGGGGTATCTTTAATTTTAGATTCGACGACACTACACAAATTATAAAAAAGGCCATAGACGCCAATCGACTGGGTGTAATTACTTATGCTGCAGTACATGTTCCCTGGTGGCGTACCGATGCTTATTACGAAGGATGGCACGGCACATGGAATTTAGATGGCGGCGGCGCATTGATGAATCAATCCATCCACATGGTTGACTTGCTACAATATATGATGGGCCCGGTGGATTGTGTTGGTGCATTTAGTTCCAGACAGGGACACCAGCAAATTGAGACAGAAGATACAGCAGTGAGTATTGTTCAATTTAAAAATAAGGCACTGGGAATAATTTATGGTACAACCGCTTCGTATCCGGGGCAATTTCGCCGAATGGAAATAACCGGTACAAAAGGCACCATTGTTTTGGTAGAAAATAGTTTGCAGGTTTGGCAATTCGCCGACATGACCGAAGACGATAACAAGATAATTCAACAATACGGCAAAATTGAAGGAGGAAGCGGTGTGGCCGATCCCGCGGCAATTTCCTTTAAAGGGCATACAAAAAATATTGCTTCCTTTATTAAGTCGATCGAAGAAGAAAGAGATTTTGAAATTGACGGTGCTGAAGCAAGAAAAGCCGTTGCTTTAATTCTGAATATGTACAATTCAGCAAAAAACAACAATATGATTCATACCAAATAATTAATTTAAGTGATAAGCTATTTCAGATATTTTGATTCAATTACCCACAACAAACCAGATAAAAGTTTGAGAAGTGACCTGCGGGGATATTTCACCAATTATAATGTTGTAAATCTAAATAAGGTCAAAGTTCTTCTTTTGCTTTTATTTATGAATTCGGTTCTATTTAGTTTAAATGCTTTTAGTCAAAGGGAAGTAGACATCAGCCAATTCTCAGCAGCTTATTTCGATTCGGTTCGAACAATGGTGTACGATACCACCAACGTAAATTTTATTATAAATGCACAGCGCCTGACGGAATTAGATGAAGTTGTAATTGACGGCCAATTAAATGAGCCAATTTGGAAAAATGCGGAACACAGGGGTAACCTGATTGAAAAAGAACCTTATCCGTTAATTCCAATGAGGGAAGATACCGAATTTGCCATTTTATACGACAACGAGAATTTGTATATAGGAGTTTGGTGTTGGGACTCGGAGCCGGATAAGATTATTCAAAGGCTGGCACCAAGAGGAACTTCCGGCCCCGATCATCTTATGTTATTTCTCGACAGTTACTTTGATAAACGAACAGGATATAAATTTATGGTAACTCCAACAGGTGTGCAAGGCGATGAACTTCGATATGATGATGTAAAACGCGATAACAACTGGAATGGCATTTGGTATTCGGAAGGTTCGGTTGACGAAAAGGGGTGGTATGCAGAGGTTAAAATTCCATTTTTCAATTTAAGGTATTCAAGCAAAGAACAGCAAACCTGGGGGTTTAATATTATGCGAACAATCTCTAAATCTGCGGCACGCGGCCAATGGAAACCGCACTTGCCAGAATGGGATAATACAACCCGCATGTCGCAATTGGGTGAAATCAGAAATATTGAGAATATTAGTTCAGGCAGAACCTTCGAGATAAGACCTTATGGTACGGTTAGTTCAACAAAATCAATGAATGTTTCCCCTTTAAGTTCGTTTAATTTTGGAGGAGATATTCGTTACAGTCCTACTCCAAATATAACAGCAGATTTTACTTTTAATCCTGATTTTGCCCAGGTAGATGCCGATGTTTTCGAAATCAACTTAACCCGATTTCCAACACGTTTTAAAGAACTCCGTCCGTTTTTTACTGAGCGGATTAATGTTTTTAACACCCCGCTAGAATTATTTTACAGTCGGCGGATTGGTGCAAAAGGCGATATTTTGGGTGGTGTAAAAATGACAGGAAAACTAAATCATGGAGTTGAATTCGGAGTGATTGGAAACCTAACCGGGGAATCTATTTTTTCCAGCTCGCTGCAAAATGCCCAGAAAGCTACGTTTGGTGTAATGCGTGTAAAAAAAGATATTTTGGGTTCAAGCAGTATTGGAATTCTGGCAGCCACAAAAGAGGAGGCCGACAATTATAACCGAATTGTTGGTGTTGACGGAAGCTTTATGCTTAATGATAATGATATAATTGATGTGCAAATTTCATCGGGGCAAAACGAATTGGAGTATGATGAGAATATGGCGTATAACATGTCCTACATTCGCACAGGCGATTTATGGGGTTTTAATTTGAATTTTGAGCGCATAGAACCTGCTTTTGAAATTAACAGAATCGGTTATATTCAAAAAGAATCTGACCGGGGCTGGAATAAAGGAGCCGGCGTGTTTCGGGTAAGTCCGCGAATTAACAAACACAATATCCGGAGGATAATAGCCAACTTTGAATATGAATACAGCAAATATTTGTTTACAACGCGATACATAAACAGATGGCTTCAAGCATTTCCGGATTTTATTCCCAACAAGATGTTTGGAACTGTGGCTCAAAACAGCACCGGAGAGCAGACGATTACCGACGGAGTACGCGATGCAAATAATTTCAGCACCGGCGCCGATATTTCGGTAAGCATGATGAATGAAATGCTATTCTCTGCCAATTATAAATACTATTCTGCAACCGAATTAACCGGCAATTATACAGGTGATCTTTTAAAAATAAACTACTCAACCCGACCGGTTACCAAAGGATCTAAGATTGCAGGATTATTTTCGGCATCAAGTGGAACATTATACAACTTCAATCAGAAATATGTGGGCCGAAAGAGAAGTATATCTGCCGACGGCGAAGGTCGCATGAGCTATAATCTTTTAACCAGCTTGCAGGGAGAATTTACAAAAACATTCAACCCCGGTGGCGAAAACGATGGCCGGTATTTTAAATTATCGTCCAATTCAACCTGGATGTTTAGCAAAGATTTTTATATCCGCTTGCATGCCCAGGGAATTTTTGGAACAACATATTACGGACAGAAACAAATTTATAACGATTATCTGCTAAGCGGACTTCTTAGTTGGGAATACCGCCCCGGAAGTTTTCTTTATTTGGCATACAACGAAGGCCGTTTCGACACATCCGATACCGTAAATACAAATTATTTTAAACTAAAAAACCGCACCCTGATTTTTAAAATATCTTATTTCTTTAGTGTGTAATTGGTTGCAAAGCCAGCAATGTGCAGTTGGAAGGTAAATTCAACTGCCTCAATGTCAGATGTAGGTAACAGAACAAACATTTCACCTGATACAATGTCGGTTGAGTATGACCGGATAAACATTTAGCATGATGCAATGTCGGTTGAGCATGACCGGATAAACATATAACATGATGCAATATCAGCTGAGCATGACCGGAACATTAAAGGTCGTTCATAGACTATTGTCAGGCTTCGTTGGTTAAGCGCGGGTCTTTATAAGCTGTGTTAAAATGCCGTTTTTTATCCTTTGCCCCCACATTTACCGGAGCATGTTGCCTATTTATGCTACGGAATTTAAAATGAAAATTGCCCGGTTACGGGGTTACAAAAAATTCGTGCGAAAACTATATTAGTGGGAGAAAAAGAAAGAGAAGAAATTAAGTGCAACACTTTTCTAACTTTGCATAAAAAAGCCACAGGAATTACAAAGACTTATAATTAATCTAAAATGAGCAAAGAAATTCAAAAAGTGTTATTGGATGTAAGTTGCATGCGCCTGGTTCTAATTGTTTTAAAAAGAGGCAACAATCAAGGCTACCAAATTGGCAAAACGATAAAAGGAATTTTCGATGGGAAAATTATCTGGAAGGAAGCAAGCCTCCACCGTTTACTACTAAAAATGGTTAGTTTAAAATACATCGAATCTTACTGGGAAATCAACCCTGGTTTCCTCAATCGCAAATTTTATTCAATCTCAAAATTGGGAGAGGAAATACTGGATAAATTAAACGATGATTGGAATTTAGTAAACAACATTTTTGAGGAACTTGCGCCTGCTGAAAATAACTAATACAAAGCTCAGATATTATAAAAGGATTTTTTGAGGTGGTGGGGAATTGAATACCGCCCCAATTATCTCTATTACACCTATCCAATAATTTTTTTATTGTCACTTTTTTTTTGTACCTTATGTCTAGCAGCTATTTGGCTATTAAGAAGTTAGGAACTAACGAGAAAGGAGTAAGTCATGGCAATAGTTTTTCATGTTCACGATCATCATATTTGTAAATATATGTGTCATCCAGATTGCTCGGAATATGATGGTACTTGTACAATTTGTGTAGAAATTAAATTTGGTGTAAATAAAGGTAAGTTCGGTTGTGTACATATAAAAGGTCATATTAGCGAAGAGGACGTTACTCATCTTGTTAATGAGATTATGCATGCGCATACGTAGTAACTTTAACGAAATGGCAACCTTGCACCTACTGCCACACGGCCACTCCGGGAAACTACAGTACCAGGGAATTAAAATAATACAAAGTACAGATATTATTAAAGGATTTTTTGAGGTGGTGGGGAATTAAGGGGTGCACGACAAATTTCCACAATTGATGGTTGATAAGAATATTCATATTTAAGTGTCTGACATTAAAAAGTTTAGAAATTTGTGTTATTTAAAAAGCGTTTTAATTATGACACAAAATGATCCAACTAAAATTTTTGAGAAATATTATACTGAGTGGATGGACAATCCAAAACGTTTAGAAAGCGGGTATGATTATGAAAAAACCTATTCCGAAATGATGAAAAAAGTTGAAATGGAAGTATTCCAAAATAGTGTAGGAGAAATACCTATTAACAAGAACAGAAAAAAAAACTCCAAACGATTTATGGAAAAATAGAGGTTGCCAAAGATCATATTATAGCCCAAGTGCCATCAACATATAATGTAAGTAGTTATGCCCAACAACTGATGTGTTATGTTGGACAGCAAGCGGTATTTGAGGAAGCAGAAGACTTACTGGATGTTCTATGTGGTGTTAAGATAAATGCGAAGCAAATAGAACGGGTATGCCACCTTTTTGGAGAACAGATAGAGAAAGAAGACAAAGCAATGATTGAGACTAAAATTTTTCAGCAATACAGTCAACAAGATAAAAACCAACTTCATTATGCAATGCTTGATGGGGCAATGTATTTAACGAGAGAAGACAAATGGAAAGAAGCGAAAATGGGGCGTATTTTTAAAGCAACCAACAATGTCAATATTTCAGAAAAAAGAGGGGTTGTAACCAACTCCCAATACGTAGTACATTTGGGAAGCCATAAGGAGTTTCTTTCGAAATTCGAGTATTACCTTGATGATTTAAGATCGTTGGTAATAATAGCTGATGGGGCAAAATGGATATGGAATTGGGCAGACACATATTATCCAGACGCAACTCAGATACTTGACTATTATCACGCACTGGAGCATCTTTGTGAATTTGCCACAAATTATTTTAAAGACAATAACGGGCGGACAACATGGATTGAGAAGCAAGCTAAAACCTTGATAGAAGAAGATGCGGACAAAATAATAGATTGTTTGCGGGGATTGCCAAAAAGCACAAATAAAAAAACAGAAAAAGAGAGATTTAAACTCATCAATTATTATACTAAAAACAGAAAAAGAATGCGATATGGCTCTTTCAGAAAAAGAGGTTTGTTAATCGGTTCTGGAGCAATAGAATCAGCACATAGAACAGTATTACAGCAAAGAATGAAACTAAGTGGACAACGTTGGACTAAAAAGGGGTTTCAACAAATCGCCAATATTAGAGCCATTAAAAAAAGTGATAACTGGAACAGAATCATTAGTTTAACAAAAAATGCTGCTTAATGGACATTTGTCGTACACCCCCTAAAATAGGGTGTAAAAATTTACAATATATATAACAAGGAAATTGCCAAAGGGTTCCCAACTAATATGCAACAAAAAGCAAAACCTCAGGAAAAGATTTCAATTTCCGTATTGAAGGAATCCAAAGCAATGGATTTTAAATTTAATGTATTGGAGACAGCCGAAATATTCGACACTAATTCTTTTAGCGGCGAAACCTGGGTGATTTCTTCAAATAAAGAACAGGCATTCTTAGAAAGATTAAAAACTAAGTTTATAAAACTATCCGATTTTATTGTTGGTCAATCATTCCTAGGTGTTTTAACAGGTTTAACTGAAGCTTTTTTAATAGATGAAGAAACGAAGAAAAATATTTCTAAAAATAATTCAAATGTAAATGATGTAATTAAGCCTGTTTTGCGTGGTCGCGACATAATACCATGGTTTGGTAATTCGGATGATTGTTATTTAATAGGCACTTTCCCTTCATTAAGTTTAGATATTGAAAATTACCCTTCAATAAAAGAACACTTTCTTGCATTTGGGGAAGAACGTTTGGAACAATCTGGAAATAAAGGAAGTCGGAAAAAGACAAATAATAAATGGTTTGAAACTCAAGATGCAATTGGCTATTATTCAGAGTTTGCAAAACCCAAAATAATGTGTCAAAAATTTCAAGTAAAACCCTGTTTTATTTATGATGAACAAGGTTTGTATTGCAATGATTCAATGTGGATTATTCCAACCGAAAATAAAGCTTTACTTGAAGTATTAAATTCAAAAATGGGTTGGTGGTTAATTACCAAATACTGCACACAAATTCAAAATGGTTGCCAGTTAATATGGAAGTATTTTGGTCAAATTCCTGTACCAGAGCTTAATTCAATTATATTAACGGAATTGGTTGAAAAAATGATTGAGCATACTCAAAAGCAACAAATTCAAACAAATACATTTATAAAATATATCAATTCTCAATTTACTATTGAAAAATTAAGCCGAAAACTTGAAAACTGGTATGAACTTGAATTCTCAGAATTTATTAAAGAACTCAATAAAATAGTAAAACAATCAGATGGAGAAAAATTATCTAAATCTGGTAAAATGGAATAGATGGAAGTTTTTGAAAGTAAAAAAGAAAAAGCCCAAACCTTAAAATCCGAAATCGAAAAAACCGACAAAGAAATCGACCAAATGGGTTATGGGTTGTACGGTTTGACGGAGGAGGAAATTAAAATTGTGGAAAATAATTAATTCAAAATAATTATGGCGATTATAAGTAAAGAGTTAGAAGAAAAAATCCTGAACTTAATAAAAGAGGGTAAACCAATAGAAGCTGTCGCTTTTGTTCAACAAGAATTGCAATTGGGTTTGAGGAAATCGAAAGAAATTGTTGATGATTACAGGAATAGAAAATGAGCAATTCAGAAATCATATTATACAGTACACCGCAAGGAGAAATTAAAATAGGAGTATTTCTTCAGGACGAAACTGTTTGGCTTACTCAACGGGCAATGGGTGAATTGTTTGGGGTTGTAAAATCGACAATTAGCGAGCATCTTGCAAACATTTACAAAAGCGGAGAGCTGGAAAAAGAAGCAACTGTTCGGAAAATCCGAACGGTTCAATAAAAAATGGATGTTATCCCTTTTAATTTAAAATAGAGGGATGGTATCATTCAAAAAAAAGCCGCTGCAAATTTTTGCAACGGCCTTTTAATAATTATAGAGTAGTTTTTATTCTTCAACTTTCGAAAAATCCATAGACGCCATTCTTAAGTATGAATTATGACGCCATTTTGCATTCTCCTCAGCAGCAGCAAACAATTCGTCGGCTTCAGCCGGGAATGTTTTCTTTAATGAAGTATAACGAACCTCACCGTTTAAGAATTCCTGGAATTTACTCCAATCCGGTGCTTTCGAATCCAATACGAATGGGTTTTTACCCTCTTCTTCCAACAGTGGATTATGACGGAACAATGACCAGTAACCAGCCTGAACAGCTTTTTTCTCTTCTTCCTGTGTTTTCCCCATACTTGCACGCAATCCGTGAGAGATACAAGGCGAATAAGCAATAATTAGAGATGGTCCAGGATAGGATTCAGCCTCTTTTAATGCTTTGAAATATTGCGATTGATTGGCTCCCATTGCAACTTGTGCAACGTAAACATAACCGTAACTCATCATCATTGCACCCAGGTCTTTTTTACGTATTTTTTTACCCGAAGCAGCAAATTTAGCAACAGCTCCAACCGGAGTTGCTTTCGATGCCTGACCACCTGTATTTGAGTAAATCTCGGTATCCATTACCAAAACATTAATGTCTTGTCCGCTGGCTAAAACATGGTCCAAACCACCAAAGCCAATGTCGTAAGCCCAACCGTCGCCACCAAATACCCAAGTCGATTTTTTAATCAGGTATTGTTTTAGTTTAACTATTTCTTTTGCATCGCCGTTATCACTGGTTGTAATTACATCTAATACTTTTTTAGTAGCTACAACAGAACCGTTAGCATTTTCTTTGTTTGCAATCCATTCTGTATAAACTTCTTTTTCAGCATCGCTTGCACCGTTACTTAGCGCCCCCTGCATTATCGACTCAATGCGGTCGCGTTGTGCCTGAACACCTTCAGAAAATCCAAAACCATACTCGGCGTTATCTTCGAACAATGAATTTGCCCAAGCTGGTCCGTTTCCTGAATCTTTATGTTTGCAATACGGTGTGGATGGAGCAGAACCACCGTAGATTGATGAACAACCTGTTGCATTGGCAACCATCATTCTTTCGCCGTATAATTGTGTAATTAATTTAATGTATGGAGTTTCTCCACAACCTGCACAAGCTCCAGAGAACTCGAATAATGGTTGAGCAAACTGCGAGTTTTTAACCGATTTGGTTTTGTCTACCACATTCTCTTTTAAAGCAACCTCATCTACCATGTAGTCCCAACGTTTAATCTCGTCTTGCTGAGAACCCAGAGGTTTCATTATCAATGATTTTTCTTTCGAAGGACAAACATCGGCACAGTTTCCACAACCAGTACAGTCGAGAACACTCACCTGAATTCTGAAATTTAAGCCACCAAATACTTTTGCAGGAGTAGCCACTTTAACCTCAGTACCGTCTGGTGATGCAGTAACTTCTGCCTCGTCCATTAAGAATGGGCGAATTGCAGCGTGAGGACAAACATAAGCACATTGGTTACACTGAATACAGTTGTCAGCTTGCCATTCTGGTACATTTACCGCAACACCACGTTTTTCGTAAGCCGCAGTTCCCAATGGAAAAGTACCGTCTTCGCTACCAATAAAGGTAGAAACCGGAAGATCGTCACCACGTTGTCCGTTAATTACGTCAACAACATTTTTAATGTACTCAGGACGTTTTGAATCTTCCTCAACATCTCCAACTACGATGTCTTTCCATTGGGTAGGTACTTCAACTTCAACAACGTTTTTACCACCAGCATCAACTGCCGAGTAATTCATGTTTACAATGTGTTCACCTTTATTTCCGTATGATTTTACAATAGCAGTTTTCATTTGGTCAACAGCAATTTCATAAGGAATTACACCTGTGATTTTGAAGAAAGCCGATTGCATAATTGTATTGGTGCGTGTTCCCAAACCTAATTCTTCACCTAACTTGGTTCCGTTTATGATGTAGAATTTGATTTCGTTGTCCGCCATGTATTTTTTCATCCCATCAGGAAGACGTCTTTTAGTCTCTTCTGCGTCCCAAATTGAGTTCATTAGGAATGAACCACCTTTTTTTAATCCTTTTAAAACATCATATAGATTGATGTATGCAGGAACGTGGCAAGCCACAAAATCGGGTGTTGTTACCAGGTAAGTTGAACGAATTTGTTTTTCACCAAAACGAAGATGAGAACAAGTAAAACCACCTGATTTTTTTGAATCGTATTGGAAATATCCCTGACAAGATTTGTTGGTAGCATCACCAATTATTTTAATTGAGTTTTTATTTGCCCCAACAGTACCGTCAGAACCCAAACCATAGAATTTAGCCTGGTAAGTTCCTTTCGGAGTTATGTCAATTTCTTCTTTTAATGGAAGCGATTTGAAAGTTACGTCATCTACAATACCAATTGTGAAATCAGCTTTTGGCTCGTTCATTTCAAGGTTTTCGTAAACCGACATAATTTGCGATGGAGTGGTATCTTTTGAACCTAAACCATAACGTCCGCCAACAATAATCGGTGCATTTTCTTTTCCGTAGAAATAAGAGCGAATATCTAAGAACAAAGGCTCGCCACCAGCTCCCGGCTCTTTTGCACGGTCAAGAACAGCAATTCTTTTTACTGATTTTGGAAGTGCTTCTGCGAAATATTTTGCTGAGAACGGGCGGAACAAGTGTACCACAACCAAACCAACTTTTTTACCTTGAGCAGTTAAATAATCGATTGTTTCACGAATGGTTTCTGTTGAAGAACCCATTGCAATAATGATGTTCTCCGCTTCAGGATCGCCATAATAAGTGAATGGACGGTATTTCCTACCGGTCAGTTCGCTAATTTGATCCATGTAATCGGCTACAATATCCGGAACAGCATCTAAGAATCTATTTCCTGCTTCTTTTGCCTGAAAGAAAATATCAGGGTTTTGAGCAGTGCCACGAGTTACAGGATTTTCCGGATTAATTGCACGGTCGCGAAACTCCTGCAATGCGTCCTGGTCAACCATTGGAACAATATCTTCCATGTCAATGGCTTCAATTTTTTGGATTTCGTGTGAAGTCCTGAAACCATCAAAAAATGCTAAGAATGGAACTCTTGATTTTAGTGTAGCCAAATGCGCAACACCAGCTAGATCCATTTCCTCCTGAACAGAACCGGCTCCCAACATTGCAAACCCGGTTTGACGTGCAGCATAAATATCACTGTGATCGCCAAAGATAGAAAGAGCATGACCTGCCAATGCACGTGCACTTACATGAAAAACTGTAGGTAATAACTCACCTGCCATTTTGTACATGTTAGGTATCATTAACAACAATCCCTGCGACGCAGTGTAAGTAGAAGTTAAAGCACCCGCCTGAAGAGCACCGTGAACTGCACCTGCAGCACCACCTTCACTTTGCATTTCTGCCAAACGAACCGGACGTCCAAACATGTTTTTTCTACCAAAAGCTGCCCACTCGTCGACATATTCTGCCATAGTTGACGAAGGGGTAATAGGGTAGATACATGCTACTTCGCTAAACATATAACTTATATGCGCTGCCGCATAATTACCGTCGCATGTGATGAATTTCTTTTGCTTAGTCATTTCTAAATTGATTTTATTCTTTTGTAATTAATTTATTTTTACGTATTTGATTCTTGATACTAGATGCTCGATTCTGGTTACTCGTTACTGGATTCTTGATTGGTTGTTGTGTATTCCTGTTCTGGTTCGCTTAAGGTGTTGTGCCTTTGTTGAACGGAACTTATAAAATTGTTTAATTTCCTTCCTAATATTTCTAATTTCGAATGAAGCTCCATATAAAGCTCTTTGTTTTTTAGCGATTCTGTGTTGTGTAAATTCTCTAAATGATCTATGGTTTCGTCATTCGACGCCAATGAGTTAATTAGGAAGCGTATAAAGTCTTGCTTGTAGGCTCTTCTTCCATAACCTTCCACAATTAACGATTTTACCGATTTCGAAGAACGTCTGATCTGGCTGCCTTCCTCGTACATTTCAAATTTAGGAAGCTCATGTAAAGTCATTTTATGAATCTTAATGACTAACTCATTCGCAATCTGCCATATTTCTAACTTTTTATAAGACATTCTTTTTAACTATCAGTATCCTCCTCTTTTATCCAAAATCTAGTATCTATTTTTATCCAGCATCCAGTATTTAGTACAAAAAGCCAAACAACCACAGTGGTATTTTATTGCCTTCTCCAATTTCAATTACATCGGAGGCTGCGTAAATATCACGAGTCGGTTCCAGTTTTCTGCCACCCACTATAAAATGGTATTTGCCATCAACACAAAAATCGGCTTTGGGCGAAGTTCGGAGTTGGCATTTGTAACCCACCTGATTGTAAAAGAACGTTTGACGCAAATTTACGTTTTTTGTATTATTTGGCGCAATGGCATAAATTAAGTTTGTATTGTGCAAATAAACTTTGTCGGGCTTTTTTATTTGGTCGTCATCGCCATTGGAATGAAGCATGTGAATTAATTTGGCATTTTTTAAATACTTTAAGTAATTCATTACCGTTGCCCGCGATGTTTGAACAGCCGTCGCCAATTTACTAACATTTGGCGTAAAAGGCGTTTCTGTGGCTATGATGTGCAGCAGCTTTCTTAATTTCGAAAGGTATTTTAATTCAATTTGGTTGACATACGGAACATCTATTTCCAGTGCCAGATTTATATGCTTAAGTAATTTGTTGACGTAGAAATTGGGGTCATCCATAAAATAAGGGAAATAACCCTGTTTTAAGTAGTCGCCGAAAAAGGCAAGTGGTCGAACTTCAGCAACTATATTTTTTGCAATTTTTACGTGATCCTTAACAATCTCGTCGAAAGTGTAGAACCCAAAATTACTTCCGGTTTGATGATTCAAGTATTCTCTGAATGACAAACCTTCTAAATGATTAATACTTGCAATACCTTCTAAATCCGGATTATCTTCGGCAATTCGAAGAACCGGCGACGAGGTGAAAATAATTTTTAATTCAGGAATGTCGGTCACACACTTTTTTAAATCTTCCGACCATTCAGGATATTTCTGAATTTGGTCTAATATCAATACTTTTCCACCCCGTTTTGCAAATTCATCGGCAAACGAACTTATTTTTCGTTTGGTGAAATAGAAATTATTGAGGTTGATGTAGAGTACCGAATTCGATTCAGGATAAGTCTTTCGAATGTAGTCCAGTAGGAACGTAGTTTTACCAACCCCCCTAAAACCCTTAATGCAAATAAGTTTTTGGTTCCAATCAATACTTTCTAAAAGCTCCCTTTTTATAGTAGGTTTCGAGCTTTCCAGTAAAGACTTATGTGTATGTTGAAAGAATTCCAAGCTTTAAATTTTGTGCAAAAATAACCAGTTTAAGCTTATAATTGCAACCTGTACATTGCAAAAACAGAAAATAGATGCTATTTATAACTTGTAAAAATAGTAAAATATTGGAATTTGACAATTCCATAACTGTCTGTCAATTGCTTAAATATCCGATGGGAAGCGAGTTTTAGAATAAGTTTGGGCTTAGTATTTTAATTAACATTGGGTTGAGGAGATCGTGTTAAATACGGAGGTTAAAAATTTGTAAATTTGCCTAAAATAATATTCATGCAAAATAAACCGGAACTTCTTTTACCCGTTGGAAATATTGAATCGTTTTATGCCGCCCTGCAAGGTGGTGCCGATGCCATTTATTTAGGATTAAAACAATTTAATGCCCGTGGCAGAGCTAAAAACTTTACAAATTCACAACTTCAACCCCTGTTAAAAGAGGCGAAAAAAAGAAACGTTCTGGTGTATATTACCTTAAATACGGTAATTAAAAACAGCGAAATTTCTGAGTTGCTTGATTATTTGCATTTTCTTAATCTTTCCGGAGTCGACGGAATTATCATTCAGGATTGGGGAGTATATTTTCTTGCTAAAAAGTTTTTCCCAAGATTAAGTATTCATGCCAGTACACAGTTAGGAATTCATAATTCTATGGGTGCAAATTATTCCGGAAGGGTAGGTTTCGACCGTGTAGTTCTTGCTCGCGAATTAACGTTAAGAGAACTTCAAACCATTTGCAAAAAAAGCAAAGTTGAAACCGAGGTTTTTATTCATGGTGCACTTTGTTATTCGTTTTCGGGAATGTGTTTGTACAGCAGTTATTCCGGCGGACGAGGAGCGAACCGTGGATTATGCACACAACCATGCCGACGTACTTATTCAGCAAGAAAAAAAGACCAGTATCTTTTTAATTTGAAAGACAATCAGATGATCGATTCGGTTGATTATTTGGTAAAAATGGGAGTAACCAGCCTGAAAATTGAAGGGCGGATGAAGTCGGGTGAATATACTTTTCGGGTAGCAAAAGCGTATCGAATAGCATTGGATGACAAACAAAATATACACGAGGCAAAAGAATTATTAGACTTGGATTTTGGTCGTGAAAAAACCAGCTATTTTCTTGGGAAAGATGTACGAAGTGCCGTTTCAAACAAAACAGTTGCAGGAGTATTATTGGGGAAGGTGAGTAAAGTTTACGATTCCACTGTTATATTTTCATCGAAAATGAAAGTGGAGCCGGGTTTTCGTTTAAGGTTTCATATTCCAAATACCGAGAAACAGAAACCCGTAATAGTACGTTCGGTTGAATTTGAAAATGGTTTGTATATGATTGATACGGGTGAAAAAAGAATAATACCCAATAGTGAAGTTTATTTGTCTGGAATAAGTGATATTAAATTTCCTTCGAAACTAAATGAATCGGGTTCGAGAAAGCCAGAGCAACTTTCACAAGTATTTAAAAGTAAGATACTCTCTGAATTGATTGCAAAACCGGCACAAAAAAGCGAGGAGTTTTATTTTCGAATTAGTTCGATGGAGTGGCTTCTAAAAATGAATTTGAATGAATTGGATGGATTGTTTCTAAATTTTTCAAAAATAACATGGAGTAGGTTTGATCCCAACCTTCCTATTATTCAGACATTCAAAAATAAAATATATGTTGAATTACCTAAGTTTATCCAGGAAGATTCAATTGAATATTATTCAGCATTAATCGCAAAAATGGTTAAACGCGGAATACGAAATTTTGTAATCAGTCATCTTTCGCAAAAAGAATTGATTCCTGAAAATTGCCGAATTATTGCCAACGAAAATGTTTACGTATTTAACGATGCAGCTTCAAAGTGTATAACAAGCGAAGGGATAACGGATTTCAGTTATCCTCAGGAAATTGACTTTGAGACACTATTCTCATTGAAAAACAGAAACGGAATTGTGCCTGTTTATTTTCATCCAGAGCTGTTTCATTCACGCATGCCCATTGCAATGGAAAATCAGAATGAACTAAAAGATGATACAGATCTACAATTAACAAGATATCGAAGAAATGGAATAACCTCAATTGTTCCCAATCGACCTGTGGCAATCTTTCAATCGAAAAATAAGTTGATAAACAATGGTTTTTATCGTTATTTAATTGATGTGAGTTACGAAGCACCATCAAAAAACCGTATGAAAACCTTAAAATCGCGTTTAATGCGTTCGGAGCAAATTCATCCATCAACTACTTTTAATTTTGTAAAAGGAATGAAGTAGGGTGCAGCGATTTCCGAATCGCTGAAAAGATGGCGAATTGAAATTCGCCACACACAAATTTAAAGCATAAAAAAAGCAGGCTATAAAAACAGCCTGCTTCAATTTATATAATATTTTTCTTTTTATCCGTCGTTCATCGAAGTTAAAAATTCTTCCATTGAATTGGCACGCATTAATCTGGTTTTCATAAATTCCATAGCTTCTATTGCATTCATACCTCCAAGGTAGTGGCGTAAAACCCACAATTTGGCTAGTACTTCTTTCGAGAATAGTAAATCTTCGCGACGTGTGCTTGAAGTTGGAATATCAACAGCAGGGAATATTCGTTTATTCGAAAGCTTTCTGTCGAGTTGCAATTCCATGTTACCGGTTCCTTTAAATTCTTCAAAAATAACCTCGTCCATTTTCGAACCAGTTTCGGTTAATGCAGTCGAAATAATAGTTAATGAACCACCCTCTTCAATGTTTCTTGCCGCACCAAAGAATCTTTTCGGTTTGTGTAATGCGTTGGCATCAACACCACCCGACAGTACTTTCCCTGACGGTGGTTGAACGGTATTGTATGCACGTGCCAAACGAGTAATTGAATCCAATAGAATAACCACATCGTGACCACATTCTACCATTCTTTTTGCTTTCTCCAAAACAATGTTTGCAATACGAACATGTTTGTCTGCCGGTTCGTCAAAAGTAGATGATATTACTTCAGCTTTTACACTTCGTGCCATGTCGGTAACCTCCTCCGGACGTTCGTCGATAAGAAGAACAATCATATAAACTTCGGGATGGTTAGCAACAATTGCGTTGGCAATTTCTTTTAATAATACTGTTTTACCTGTTTTTGGTTGAGCAACAATTAAACCACGTTGTCCTTTTCCGATTGGAGCAAACATGTCAATAATTCGAGTAGAAATATTGTCGTGTCCGTTACCTGTTAAATTAAATTTTTCGTCTGGAAAAAGCGGTGTAAGGTGTTCAAACGGAACGCGGTCGCGAATGTAATCGGGACTCCTTCCGTTGATTTCATTTACCTTAATAAGCGGGAAATATTTTTCACCTTCTTTGGGTGGACGAATAGTTCCGGTAATGGTATCACCTGTTTTTAATCCAAATAATTTTATTTGCGATTGAGACACATAAATATCGTCGGGCGAATTCAAATAATTAAAGTCTGAAGAGCGCATAAAACCATAACCATCTTGCATGATTTCCAGAACCCCGGTATTTGAAATTATACCTTCAAATTCGTATTGTTTGTTTTTCTGCCGATTGTTTTGATTCTCAACATTTGATTTTTGATGTTTTGGTTTTTCTTCCGTTTTCTCTTTATTTGTTACAATAGGTTGAGCAGGAGCTGTTACCTGCTTTTCTTTTTGTTCTTTTACAGGAGCCTGTTTTTGTTCTATCTCAGAAGCCTGTTTTTGTACCTCAACTTTGGGTTTAAGTTTTACTTCTAAACGAGGTTTTGTCTCCTCTTTTGGAGTAATTATTATAGGCTGTGATTTTTGCTCTTGTTCCATTTCTGGAGCTTTTTCACGATTAAAACCCTTTATTATTGCTTTAATTTGGTCTTGGCGAGATTGAACGCCATCGTTTTTTTGCACAGGCTTTTTCTTTTTGCCACTCTCAACCTTTTCTCGTTTGATAATTGGCTCAATACGTTCTCTGCGAGGACGTTTGTTTCTATTGAGATCTTCGTTTGGTGCGTTAAAATTTTCAGTTACAGGTTGTTGAGGTTTCTTTCGAAATGCGCTCAAAATTCCTTTATCTTCGTTTATTTGCTCTTTTGGAGCAACCTTACGTTCTCTCTTTTCCGCATCCTGAACGGCTTGCGTATCAAGAATTTTATATATTAAATCTTGTTTTTTAAATGATTCAATTCGCTTTATATCCAGTCCTTTAGCGATTTCTCGTAGTTCGGATACAAGCTTTGTATTAAGTTCTAAAATATCGTACATTAGTTTTATTGTTATTCCTCTTTTGTGAAAAGTTGATGATTAAAATAATTGGAACAATTGACGTGAGGATGAGAATTCTTTAAAATCCGATGCAAGTATAGACAATTACTTACTACTAAACAAAAATAAAAAATAAAATTATTGTTTTTTCTCAAATCCCAAGCTAATTTAGTCTTTTGTTATCTATTTTACAAGAATATTAATCAAGTAGGATTGTAAGTACTTTTGAGTATAACGTAAAAAAATCGCAAAAGTTTAAAAATGAAATTAAATAGCTTTAAAAACGAATGTTGTATTTCAATTTTAACCTTACCGCACTTTCGGCCAAATAGAATTCAGTATTGGCGCGTAGGTAATTGGAAGTCCAAACTAAAATAATTTCGTTGCCTGGTTTTAATATCCACTGAAAACGTGACTGCCAACCCAAACTTTCACTTGCATTGTCGTATTGAAAATAGTTATAAAGCGTAACATTTGGACTAAATAAAATATTGGCGTTAACTTGGTAAATGTTGGCAGTGAATTTTCCTCCTGGCAAGTCTACGTTACTTTGTGTAAATGTTCCTCCCAGAAAAAATGGTACTGCTACTTTCCAATTGGCTTGTAAAATAATGTCTTTTCGGTAACCATTATAAAAATCACCAAATCCGTAAGTTGCTTCTCCCCAAACATTTCGCGCACCTTTTGTTTCCAGTCCTAGTTTCTGATACCACCATTCGTAGGCTCCATTTTGAATTACAATATCATCAAAAATATTAAAGTCTTCATTTAATAATTCGTATTGATTTATAAGTGAATATCGAATCCGTTCGCCTGATAAAAAACGAATTTCCAGGGGAGAAATTTCAATCTCGCGGGTTTCCAGTTCGCTTGTTTCAATGTTGTTAATATAATCAAACTCTAACCCAAATTCTAATTGCATAATTCCCCACTTATTTGGACGAGGGCCAAACTCAAATTCTCCATACGATTCACGAATATTTGTGCGGGGAACAAAACCCATTCCTGCAACGAAATTTTTTCCTATTTCGTGATATCCCAATCGTGCACTTATTAAATCGTTAGGGTAAACTGCTTGTGCTCCCCACGAACCGTCATTTCCATCTTTCCCATCTGTGTTCGATTTTAGCCCAAACAGAAAAAACGAGAGGTTTTTATTTCCTTGAAATGTAGATGTTGAAAGTTTCAAATCTGCACCGGTTAGTAAATTGCTTTCTTCACCCAAAGAACTAAGTGCATTTCCATAGGTACCAATAATTCCAATCGACGATTGTTTCCACAAATTTTTACTTACTCTGGCTACTGAAAAATTGTTTTGACCTGTTTCGCGTGCATCGTTTATGTGCATCATTCCAATGTTCCAATTGTCTACCTGCCCCGTTAGTTTAGCTCCAACATTAATAGGAATGGGATTGCCATCGATATCTAATCCCATTCTTCGCGAGAAAAAAGGTATAATACTTTTTGCCACCGGACTCTCCCCGTCGCCTTCTATTCCGAATTGAAAATAGTTGGCTCCATCTAAAAAGAAATCTCGTTTTTCAGGATAGTGTAATCCAAAACGGGTAAGATTTATCTGACGGTCGTCTACCTCGGTTTCAGCAAAGTCGGTATTTATACTTAACGACGATTTTAAACTTGGTGTTAATTGATAAAACAAGTCAATTCCACCAGTAAGATTGGGGTCATTTTTTTCGCCTTTTTTTGTATTTATACCAGTAACTAAATAGGGCGAAACATCTAATCCAATTCCCTGAGTAATATTTTCAATACCATCTAAAGTGCCTGCATCAGAAACCTGAAATTTGTGTGTATTTAAGTTGGCAACGGGCCAATATGCCACTTCCAATTTATTTACAATATTCCGAATTAATTTTATTCCCCACTGTTTACTCTCTTTGTCGAATCCCATTGTTTTAAATGGAATAGCCAATTCTGCTTCCCACCCGTAATCTGTAATTTTTGATTTCCCTGTCCAAAGTCCGTCCCACTGCTTGTTAAATGCAGCTCCGTTTTCGCTAACAATTGCGTCGCCAATCGATCCACGTGGTCCAATCTGAAACCAGTAGCCATTTCTTTTGTCGTTATAAGTATCTAGTATAATCTGAATGCGGTCGTCTTTGCCCAAACTAACATCTCGTGCCATTTCTTTTGCAATAATGTCTTTGGGATCCGACCAGCATTTCATTGCAAAATAAATGTTGTTGGCATCGTAACAGATTAACATTTCTGTTCTGTCCGAAATTGGAGCGCCCTCGTTGGGTTCTCGCTGCTGAAATTGATCAACAACAAAAGCTTTTTCCCAAACTTCTTCGTTTACATAACCGTCGATTATGGGAGGATTTTCTATTCGAACCGCCTGAATGGAATTTTGTGCGTGAATTGGTTGAATTGCCGCACAAATTATTGCCAAAGAAAAAAGTATCTGTTTCAATGATTTAGGTTTAAAAAATTTAAGGGCGTTAAAGTAATAAAAAAAGGTGTCACTTAATTCCTAAAACCCGAATTACTGCTGCATTCCCTTGGTGGAAAGATCCTTCATCTAAATCCATATTGGTTTCAAAACTATTCAATTTTGAAAATGAATTAAAATCCTTTTGAAGTTCTTCTTCCGAAAAAAGCATTTCAAGGTTTCCCGGTCCTCCCGTTGTATTGTTTATCTGTTTTTTTGAAAATCCTTCCAAAATCAGCGTTCCTCCCAGTTTTAAAAAAGTCATCAGTTTTTTGTGGTATTCATTTCTTTTTAATGGATGCATGTGTGCAAACACCAATACTATACAATCGAATTGTTCTTTTTGAAACGATACATTTTCATAATTGTCAATTATATATTCAATTTGAACTCCTTTTTTTTGAGCCAGCAATTCTGCTTTATTCTTCCCCTCAATACTTGGGTCGAATGCCGTTACATTCCAACCTAAAGTAGCTGCAAAAACGGCATTTCTGCCTTCTCCTTCGGCAGGAAAAAGAATGTTGCCCGGAGTTAACTTCTCCAGTTCTTGTTTAATAAATAGATTCGGTTGTTCACCGTATGCATATTCTTTTGTGCCAAATCGTTCGTTCCAGAAATCGTTCATTGTTTTGAATTTAAAAAGGTTTAAACAAAATTGAGGGAAAGAGGTTCAGGGAACTGGTTGCTGGCAACTGTAATTTTGCAGTTGATCTGTCTCTCCTCCCACAAGCCATTTGGCAGTTTTTGAAGTTGATAATCAGAGCAATTAATTGGTGCAGAAGGACAATTCCACAGATCAGAAGCATAATTCCCTGTGTCATGAATACGATTCCCTGTGTCAGAAGGACAATTCCCTTTGGAATCATAGATATTCCAAACTGCTTTAAGATCGTTCCATAGAGAATATCGATTAAGTAACGTTGCTGAAAGATTCTGACCTGTTGCTGAAAGGTTCTAACATTGGTAATAAAATAAATAAGTCAGAGAGCTTAGATGAGACTATTTTAGCGCCTCATACAAAACTTCAACCGGATGTTTCGCCGATTTCCCCGTTCCATCTTTTATGTGGTGGCGGCAGGAAGTTCCTGGTGCTGAAATAAGGATTTTTTCTTTGGCTTCGCGGACTGCGGGAAACAATATCAGCTCGCCAATTTTCATAGATAAATCGAAATGTTCTTTTTCGTAGCCAAACGAGCCTGCCATTCCGCAACAACCCGATGGGATTTCTTTTACAGAATAGTTTGCTGGAATAGAAAGCATAATTTTAGACGGTTCGGTTGATGCAATTGCTTTTTGTTGGCAGTGCCCGTGTAATAATATTTCTTTTTCTTCGGATGTAAAATCGGATGCTGAAATGTTTCCTTTTTCTATTTCAGCAGAAATAAACTCTTCGAAAAGCAAAGCATTTTTACCTATATTTTCAGCGGCTGGTTGCAAATCTTGTTCAACCAATTCAGGATATTCATCGCGGAAAGCGAGAATTGCGGATGGTTCAATTCCAACCAAAGGAGTTTCTTCTGAAATAATTTCTTTTAAAAGATTTACATTTTCGGTGGCTATTTTTTTAGCGGTTCGCACCAATCCTTTTGAGAGGAATGTACGTCCACTCTCCTTGTGAACCGGAATTTTAACTTCGTAGCCCAATTTTGTTAAAAGCAAAATTGCTTTTATTCCAATGTCGCTTTCGTTGTAGTTGGTAAACTCGTCGTTAAACAAGTAAACTTTTCCTTTTGATTCTGAATTAGGAAGTGGAATTCCATTTTCAACCCAGCGGTTTAATGTAATTTTTGAAAGTTTGGGAAGGTTTCGTTTTGTGGAAAAGCCAATTGCTTTTTTCAGCAAAGAAGTATTCATAATAAAATTGGAAAGTGGACGACTTACCATTGCCAATTTATTTAATCGAGGTAAGTAAGCAACCAGTTTCGAACGCAAAGGAATACCATGAATATCGTAATATTGTTGCAGAAATTCGGCTTTTAGTTTTGCCATATCAACATTCGAAGGGCACTCGGTTTTACATGCTTTGCAGGAAATACACAAATCGATAATATCGTAAATTTCTTTACTGTCGAAAGGATTTTCTTTTTTATTTGAATACAGGAACTCGCGTAAAATGTTTGCCCGCCCACGCGTGCTTTTATCTTCGTCGCGGGTGGCCATAAAAGTGGGGCAAAGAGTGCCACCAATTTTTTCGCTTTTGCGGCAATCGCCTGTTCCGTTACATTTTTCAATGCTACGCATGTACCCGTTGTTCTTCGAGAAATCGAAAGTTGTTTGAAATTCGGGTGTTGGATTTCCGGGAATTACGCGGAGACTTTCAGTAATGGGTGGCGTGTCCACAATTTTTCCTGGATTAAAAATGTTGTTTGGATCCCAGGCTTTTTTAACGGCTTTAACCAGGAGGTAATTTTGTTCGCCCAACATAAACGGAATAAACTTTCCACGCACTCGTCCGTCGCCATGTTCACCACTCATCGAGCCTCGGTATTTTTTTACTAATCCGGCAACTTCATTCATTAAAATGTCGAAAAGTTTTACATCAGCCGGGTCTTTAAAATTTATTAGCGGACGGAAATGAATTTCGCCGGTGGCAATGTGCGCGTAATAAACACTTTCCAAACCGAGTTTTTTCAAAACTACTTTTAAATCAGCAATATAATCAGGCAAATATTTGGGTAAAACGGCGGTGTCTTCAATTCCGGGAACACCTTTCCTGTCGCCGGGGATATTTGCCAAAAGTCCGAGGCCAGCAGTTCGGAGTGCCCAAACGCGTTTAATTTTGTCGGCTCCGGTAACCAGCGGAAAATGATATCCTAATCCTGCTTCGCGCAAATCTTTTTCCAAAGCAGCGACTGTATCGTTTAATTCTTTTTCTGTATCAAAAGAAAATTCAATCATTAACATTGCACCCGGATCGCCCTTTACAAAAAAGCGATTTTTATTTTGTTCCCGATTAGCTTTAGTGCACTGCATCACTGTATCGTCCATTAATTCAATGGCAGTTGGTTTGTGTTTTAACGCAATCAGGTTTCCCTCGAGCGATTCTTCCAGGGTTTCAAAATGGGCGCAAACCAGTCCTTTAAATTTTGGAGGGAGAGGAATGACATTCAATTTAATGCGGTGTGAAAAAGCCAGTGTTCCTTCCGATCCTGCCAGTAATTTACAAAAATTGAACGTTTCTCCACCTTCTGTGAAAATTTCAGAATTCAATAAAGAATCGATGGCATAACCCATATTTCGCCGGGTTAGTTCCGGTGCCGGAAATTTGTCACGAATCTCCTTCTGGTTTTCAGGGTTGGAGAGAATATCGTTTATGTTTTTGTAAATGGTTTTTTCGAAAAGATTAGGATTTCCATTTAATTTTTGTTGAAATTCATATTTTGTAAGCGGCTTGAAAGTAGTCTCCGAACCATCGGCAAGAATTGCATCTACTTCCAAAATGTGTTCGCGTACACTTCCATAAACCAACGAATGTAATCCACAGGAATTATTCCCAAGCATTCCGCCAATAACACAGCGGTTGGCAGTTGAAGTTTCGGGGCCAAATTGCAAACCTTGTTCAGCAAGAAACTGGTTTAATTCAGCTAAAACTACTCCTGGCTCAACAACTACATACTTTTCCTCTTTATTGAATTCGAGGATTTTATTCATGTATTTTGAAATGTCGACCACAATGCCTCTACCAACAACCTGCCCAGCCAACGAAGTACCAGCACCTCGTGGAATAATTGAAGTTCCATTTTCGCGTGCGAATGCAATAATTTTTTTGATATCAGTTATCGATTTTGGCTTGGTAACCGCCAGAGGCATCTCTTTATATTGCGAGGCATCGGTTGAATATAAAACACGTTGAACATTATCGATAAAAAGGTCGCCTTCGAGTTGGGATTTTAATTGTTTGAATTTTTCCAGCTGGGTCATAAAAAATATTATTATGCGTGTAAAGTTAACAAAAACCTTTTCAGTGAAGAGTTGGTGATGACCAGATAACAGTGCAAACACATTTAAATTTTGCACAACGCTTCACTGGTCGTGTTAAAATGATGGTTTTTGACTAACCCCGACATTTATGTCGGGGAAATTGTGACAAACGAAAAACTGGGCTTTAGCCCTTAATGTCAGCGTGTTGAACTAAAGTCCATTGAGTATTGTCATTTTTCAATCTCCGGCATAAATGCCGGAGTTAGTCATTTTTTGTATGTTTTCATACAGCTGTGAAACATGGTATAAAACGCCAGATTGTTCTGAGTTGATATTTCGGATGAGGCACGAATGAATTGAAAATCAGCGAAGCTAAATCTGTTTTTTTAGGGACAGATTTCTCCTCATTCTTCGTCGAAATGACAAGCAATTTACAATCTGTTTTTAGTCGATTAAGCAAGACTGCCCGGAGTCAAATAATAACTTCCCGATGCGTATCTAAGTATGGAAAACAATATAATGTCGCATTTGTATTTTTACCCCTAAATCCTCTAAAGGGGACTTTTCGCCCCATGTAACATACGCTAATTGCAAGTGGCAATTGCTCCCTTTAGGGGGTTGGGGGTGAGGAATACGACAATAAATTATTTCCATTACTTATAAGTGCTTGTATCATAAAAAAAACTAAATCTACCTTTTCATTCAATTATTCCACCCTCTGCAAAATCACGCCAGAGTTTTTGTCCTTCAAAACCAATTTCTTACGTCCATCGGGAAGTAACTCTTCTTTTACCAACCAATGATTTTCGTCGTATTCCACAAATGCCGAAAGTGGTTCTACATTCTCTTTTCCACGCCACTCTTTAAATTCGATGGGTTCCCATTTTTTTGTTTTTGCCGATTTATAACAGGCATCCATAATTGCATTTACAATATAACCATCGTAAAAATCTTCAGTGGGTTGTTTTCCTGCTTCAATGGAATCAAACATATCGGCAAACATACAATTGTAACCTAATTCATGAACCTCATCGCCAACCGGGAAAAGCCAGCCTTTATCTGTTTCTGCTTTTTCAACAACATAACCTTTTTGTCCTGCCGCAGAAAATATTTCCAGACCGGTACGTAAAAAACTATCAATACGAATTGAACCATCAATGCCGGCAACTTCATCTTTTAACTCCATTCCACCGCGGAAACACCAGCTCACCTCAAATTGCCCGATTGCTCCATTTTGGTAGCGCACCAATCCAATGGCATTGTCTTCTGCTGCAATGGGTTTTACCTGTGTATCGGCCCAGCAAACAACTTCAACAGGGCGAATATCTTTACCTATAAAACTACGTCCAATCTCAATACAGTGGCAACCTAAATCGATAATTGCTCCCCCACCCGATTCTTCAGGATTCCAAAACCAATCGCTGTGTGGTCCGGGATGTGCTTCACGCGAACGCACCCAATTTACTTTACCAATTGCACCATTTACAACCGATTCATGTGCTTTCAAATGTTTTGGCGTGTAAACCAAATCTTCCAAATATCCATGAAAAACACCAGCCTCTTCAACCTTTTGCAGAATCTCCCAGGCTTCTTCTGCATTTCTCGCCAGCGGCTTGGTACACAAAACTGCTTTGCCCGCATCTACTGCAGCAAAAATTGCTTCTTTATGCAAATTATTTGGTAAACCAACCACAACAACATCCACCTCAGGATCCGAAACCGCCTCTTGCAAACTGGTTGTCGATTTTGGAATATTATTCTCTTTGGCAAATTTTGCTCCCCGTTCTTCGGTGCGCGAATAAACAGTTACAACTTTATCGCGGCTGCGTAATCCGTGTAACGACATGGTATAAAAAGTACCTATTAACCCGGTACCAAGCATTGCTATTTTCATTGTTTTAGATTTTATTGATTTTGTGCTAAAGTTAATAATTGAATTTTTATGATTAAATTATTTAGGGCTAAAAACCCGGTTCGTCATTTATTTTTTTAAACCGTTGGATAAATCCAACGGCAAAAGATATTTTATCTATTACCGTCAGATTTATCTGACGGATATTGAATCAATATTAGATCGCTGGACTTTAATGCATTTTTGTTAATTTCGCCCACAACTCAATTTCAAAAAAATGAAGACAAATTTATTCATCATATTTATTCTTACCCTAACGCTAAACGGTTGTCAAAAAAATGCAAAATACATCTACAACAAAGGGTTTGCGTATGGAACCATGTACAGCATTATTTATCAGAGTCCCAATGGCAAAGATTATCAGGAAGAAATTACGGAAAAGTTTCAGGAGTACACGATGATTTTTTCGCCTTACGAAGCGGAATCAACCATTTCGAAAGTAAATAGAAATAAGGATGTAAAGTTAGAGACTGAATTTATTACTTGTTTTGAGCGAGCTATGGAAATTTCAAAAATTACAAACGGGGCTTTTGATATTACAGCTGGTTCGTTAGTAAATGCCTGGGGATTTGGACCCGACGAAAGAAAAAAAATGACTCCAGCGATTGTTGAAAGCCTAAAATTAATTACCGGTTACAAAAAAATTCAACTAAAAGATAAAAAAATCCTGAAAGAAATTCCTGAAATAAAATTGGATATGAACGCTATTTCAAAAGGTTTTACAAGCGATTTATTAGCCAGTTTCCTTGAAGAGAGAGGGTGCAAAAATTATATGGTTGAAATTGGTGGTGAAGTGGTTGCCAAGGGCAAAAATGCAAAACGAAAAATCTGGACCATCGGAATTAGCAAACCAGATGAAGATATTCTGGTTTCAACCAGCGATTTACAAGCGAAAATTCAATTGCCTGACCTTGCAATGGCAACCTCAGGAAATTACCGAAATTTTTATGTTGAAGACGGGAAAAAATATGCGCACACCATCGACCCAAAAACTGGTTATCCGGTACAACACAGTTTGTTAAGCACTACAGTTTTGGCAAAAGATTGTATGACTGCCGATGCTTTTGCCACAGCCTTTATGGTTTTAGGAATGAATGTGGGTGTGGAAGTTGCCCGACTGGTTCCCGAAATTGAAATCTATTTTATTTATGCCGATGAGCAAGGAAATAATCAGGTTTATATGTCGGAGGGATTTGGACAGTATTTGGTAAAATAAAACTCCCAATGTAAAATATCCAATACTCAATTTCCAAATAAAAGAAGTTCATTTTTACTTGAAAATTCATTATTGGATATTCGATATTTTTTCTAATTTCAAAAAAAAAGCCAGTTATTTACCGGTTTTCATATCTTGAGCAAAGGTTACTTTCTTAAATTTAATTTTTTCCCAGGCTTTTTTCTGATCTAACTTTTCCTGTGTTTGAATACAGTACACGCCTTGACTTTTCAAGTATTTATTTCCACTTACATGCGTATTTGGAAACTTACCTCCCTTTTTTAGCAATATTGTAATTGCCATACCAACCATTGCTATGGCCACCAAAGCAACTGCCAATAATATAACTTTTAATAGTTCCATTTTCTTCTCTGTTTCAACTACAAAAATAGATTTTTCTTTTTAGAATTCTCTATTTAAATAACCTGTTTAACGGTGAATTGTTGCAGTTGGTCTAAAAATTAAGATTCACCAAAATTATTCAGGTTATATTTAGTAACTTTATTACTTAACAAAAAACCAAAAAGATCATGGAAAGACACATTAACGTAGTAGCCGCCCTCCAAATTGGGTATAGCATTTTAGGACTTTTAATCGGTATTCTATTATTTACAGTACTTCATTTTGTAGGTGATTTTGTTGATGAACATGAAGCTGAATTCGTTCTATCAATTGTCGCCAATGTTTTGATAGTTATGTTTGTAGTTTTGAGTATTCCAGGAATTATTGCCGGGATGGGTTTGTTTAAACGAAAAGAATGGGCTCGCATTTTAACACTTATTCTTTCTGTTCTGCATCTTTTGAGTTTCCCAATAGGAACTGCTGTTGGAATCTATTCAATTTGGGCTTTGGTACAACCCGAAAATGTGGAAGCGTTTAAAAATGAGTAACACGGAGTGGTTCATTCTGACACAAAAAATTCCTATCTTAAAAGGAAAAACCATGAAGACTTTACTTATCACCTTTCTCGGAATTCTTTTCTCTACTTCTGTTTTTGCACAAACAAAATATTCTGATTTGATTTCATTTGCTGAAGACAAATCAAAATGGGAATACTATAATCGTGATGCTGCATTTATTTCAAAAGAACAGGGTAAGATTTACAGTGTTATGCTTGGCACAGCGGAAGGTGACGGAATAGCAATTTACCAGGATCTAGAATTTGAAAACGGCACACTAGAAATGGATATTAAAGGAAAAAATAATCCAGGAAAAAGTTTTGTTGGTGTGGCTTTTCACATTCAGGATGAAGAGACTTTTAATGCCATTTATTTTCGACCGTTTAATTTCAAAAATCCTGATAAAGTTCGAAGCGGGCATTCTGTCCAATACATTAGTCACCCCGAATTTACCTGGCATAAATTACGTGGTGATTTTCCTGAACAGTTTGAAAATCCGGTAAAACCAGTTCCAAATCCCGATGAATATTTTCATGCCAAAGTTGTAGTAGAATGGCCAATGGTTACCGTTTTTGTTGAGGATGCCAAAGAACCCTCGCTGCAGGTTAAAATGAAAAGCAAATTCAAAAAAGGGAAAGTTGGATTTTGGGTAGGTCATGGTTCGGATGGAGCGTTTAAGAATTTAGTGGTTAAGCAGTAGAAAAAAGTTGCAGTTTTTAGTAAAAAAAAACAACCTAACTCGAAACTTTGAACTTTAAACTCTACAATGATTCAATATGAAATAAAAATAACCGGTCGTGTTCAAGGAGTTGGATTTCGGTATTTTGCCCGCCTAAAAGCCAGTGAAATTGGAATTAATGGCTGGGTAAAAAACAGTCGCGACGGTGGTGTTTTAATAGTAGCACAAGGAAACGAAACCGACATAAATACTTTTATCGACTACCTTCAAATTGGGCCAACTCGTGCCCGCGTTAACAAAATTTCAAAATATAAAATTGAACTTCTAAACGATTTTGATAATTTTAGCGTAAAATATTAAATCACCAAAAATTGGAAAAAACAGGCTACCACATGACCCCGGAGCAATTCCGCGAGGAGGGTAAAAAAGTAATCGACTGGATTGCTGACTATTACGAAAACATTGAGAAATACCCTGTATTATCGCAAGTTGAACCGGGCGAAATAAAAGCATCGTTACCAACTAACCCACCACAAAAAGGCGAAAGTTTGGATGAAATGATAAATGATGTTACGAATAAAATCATGCCCGGAATTACCCACTGGCAATCGCCAAATTTTTATGCTTACTTTCCGGCAAACACATCTTTCCCAGCAATTTTAGGTGATTTAGTTTCATCGGGTTTTGGTGTGCAAGGAATGATTTGGGCAACCAGCCCGGCAGCCACAGAGTTGGAAACAAAAGTATTGGACTGGTTAGTTGGAATGATGGGAATGCCCGAAAAATTCAAATCTACCTCAACCGGTGGTGGGGTTATTCAAGACACCGCATCTACTTCTGCACTAACAGCTGTAATTGCAGCCCGCGAGCGAGTCACAAAATTTGAATCGAACAAAAAAGGAAATCCACAAAAACTTGTTGCTTATATTTCTACACAAACACATTCATCAATCGAAAAAGCAGTGAAAATTGCCGGTATCGGAACCGATAATCTGCGTTTGATTGATGTCGACGATAGATTTGCCATGCGGACTGATTTGCTCAAAAAGCAAATTGTAAAAGATAAAAAAGAAGGATACACACCCTTTTTTATTTGTGCAGCGCTGGGAACAACCTCGTCAAATGCAATTGATCCAATTAAAGAGATTGGCGAAATTTGCAAAACTGAAAACTGTTGGTTTCATATCGATGCTGCAATGTCGGGAACCGCAATGCTTTGCCCGGAATTCAGGCATTTTCAAAATGGAGTTGAACTGGCCGACAGTTACTGTTTTAACCCACACAAATGGATGTTCACCAATTTCGATTGCGATGTTTTTTGGGTGGCCAACCGCGAAGAACTAATAAATACGTTTTCTATTCTACCCGAATATTTAAGAAACAAAGCCACCGAGTCGGGTGAAGTTTTTGACTACCGCGACTGGCACATTCAACTGGGACGCCGTTTCCGCTCGCTAAAACTTTGGTTTGTTATTCGTCATTACGGAGTGGAAGGTTTACAACACCACATTCGAGAACACGTTTCTCTGGCACAGAAATTTACAGAGTGGGTTAATCAAACAAACGATTTTGAAATTTATGTTGATCCGCCGCTAAATCTGGTGTGTTTCCGCCACAAATCGGGTGACGATTTCAACATGAAATTAATGAATGCTGTAAACGAAACCGGAAAAGCCTATTTCACTCATACAAAATTAAATGGGAAAGTTGTTTTGCGAATGAGCATCGGACAAACCAACACCGAAGAAAAACATGTAAAAGCAACCTGGGATTTGATTCAGGAAACTGCTGAAAGTTTATAAACAGTGTTTTTTATCCAACTAAATCTTGAATGTCATTTCGACTAAAAAGAGAGATCTTTCTAATAATGAGATTTCTCTACTTTGTACCTCAGTATTACCCATGACAGATTTCATTTCAAAGCCCCTGAAACAAGTTCAGGGTGACGTACTAATAAACAATGCTAATTAGTACGTCATGCTGAATTTTGTTCAGCATCTTTCTGTCATTTACTCATTATGCCTAATAAAATTAGGTGAACTCTCAAAAGACTTTAGAGCAATTACTTTCTGATGTACCTTTTCTTAAACTTTGAGGGAATACTTTCGTATTCAAACAAACCTTCCCAATACGGCCCATCATTTTTTATCTCGTTCAAAAGTTCAATCATTCGAGGTTTCATTTTATTAAAGATTTCGGATTCTGATTCAACCAAATTATTTTGCTGCCCGGGATCATTTTTAACACTGTACAATTCAAATTCTTTTAATTGAATATTTTTTATAAAATCCATATCTAAATCTGCCGTTGGATGCGTTCGTGGAACAGAATCCAGTGCATTTCCAATTAAAATATAATCTCCAATTCGCATCGAAATCTCTGGATAAGCACGATAAAAAAACCACATTAAAGGAGTTTTTCTTTCCAATTGTTTATTGGTGAACAGCGGAACCAAACTTGTTCCATCAATTTTTCTATCATTTGGAAGTTCAAAATTACAAGCTTCCGCAAGAGTGGGCAAAACATCTATTAATCCAGCCGGAGTTTCATTTATTTGTCCACCTTCAATTTTACCTTGCCAATACACAATTCCTGGTACACGAATTCCACCATCGTAAACTTCACCTTTCAATCCCCGCAAATTACCAGATGAACCATTTCTGTACGGCCCGTTATCCGAAGCAAAAATTACAAAGGTATTTTCCAACAAACCTCTCGATTTTAATTCGTCTAAAATTTTCCCCGAGGCATAGTCCATATTTTCAACATTTGCAAAATACTCGGCATCCTTTTTTGTCGCATGCGGATAATTCTGAATCATGTTTTCGGGAGAAGCGATTTTTGAATGAACTTCGTGAAATGCCACATAAAGAAAAAACGGCTCTTCTTTCCTATAAAAATTATTAAACCAGGTTTTTACTTCATCGGCAACTAATTGGCACGAAAAACCATCAGTCTCTGTAACACTTTCTCCATTTCTCACAAAATTTGTTGGATTTAAATGCGAAGGAATCGCGTTATTTTCTGTTCCCAAAGAATAATCAAAACCCTGATCGATTGGTTGTGGCTGATTCAAATTACTGTCTTGCGGCAGGCAACTCAAATGCCATTTTCCAAAGTGGGCAGTTTGGTAACCTTCGTTTTTCAAAAGCTCTGCAATGGTTATTTCCGAGTTGGGCAAATGCATGGTGTGCAAATTAGCCCGATAATTATACATTCCAACTCTCGAAGGCATTCTTCCAGTGAGCAACCCGGTTCGTGATGGCGAACAGTTTGGGGCAGGCGAATAGAAATGAGTAAATTTCATTCCATTTTCAGCCAAATTATCCAGATTTGGAGAGTTTGCTTTGCCTCCAAAACAATACAAATCGGTGTAACCCATGTCATCGGCAAGCAGAACCAAAACATTAGGTTTTAGTTTATTTTTTTCCTCTGAACATGACTGGTTTACCAACAAGAATAGAATACATGCAAGAATATAAAATAGATTTTTCATTGATTGTTTTTTGTGAAAGTAACAAAAATACAGAAAGTAGATTAATTCAAATCTTTGTTTTATTGAATTAAAAAACACACAGACACATTCCGATAATTTCGATATTTTATAAACTATTTGCTATTTTAGCAAGGAATATAAAATTAATAAAAACCAACATGACAAACTTAAATAAAATGGAAATCTGGTTCATTACCGGAAGCCAACATCTTTATGGTCTGGAAACCTTAAAACAAGTTGACATTGACTCCTCAACAATTGTTAATGGATTTAATTCAACTGGAAAAATGCCAGTGTCCATTGTTTTCAAACCCGTGGTAAAATCGCCCGATGAAATTCTGGACATTTGTATTCAGGCAAGTTCAGACAAAAACTGCGTTGGACTACTTACCTGGATGCACACTTTTTCGCCAGCTAAAATGTGGATTGCCGGATTAAAAGCATTAACAAAACCATACATGCATTTACATACCCAATTCAATCGCGACCTCCCCTGGAGTGAAATCGACATGGATTATATGAACCTGCATCAAAGTGCACATGGTGGTCGGGAATATGGTTTTATAAATGCCCGAATGCGTAAAAACCGAAAAGTTGTGGTTGGGCATTGGCAAGATGAAAATGTACAAAAACAGGTTGCTAACTGGTGTCGTACTGCAATGGGGTGGGCAGATTCTCAAGGATTAAAAGTTGCACGTTTTGGCGATAACATGCGCGAGGTTGCAGTTACCGAAGGAGACAAAGTTGAAGCTCAAATTAAGTTTGGTTGGCAAATTTCGGCATACGGAGTTGGAGATTTTGTTAATTACATTGAAAAAGTAACAGACGCCGAAGTTGACGAACTTTACAAGGAATATGAAATAACTTATGAAGTTGCGACGAATTGTAAACCGGGAGCCGAATATTACGAGAATGTTAGGGAACAAGCGCGTTACGAAATTGCAATGAAACGTTTTATGATGGATGGCAATTTTAAAGCGTTCACCACCAACTTTGAAAACCTAACCGGGCTTGCACAGCTGCCAGGCTTGGCATCGCAGCGATTAATGGCAGCAGGTTACGGTTTTGGTGCCGAAGGCGATTGGAAACAAGCTGCTTTGTTGCGCATTATTAAAACCATGTCAGCAGGAATGCCAGGAGGAAGCTCTTTTATGGAAGACTACACCTATCATCTCGACCCGGAAAACGAAGCCGTTTTAGGTGCACACATGTTAGAGATTTGCCCAACAATTGCAGCAAAAAAACCGCGTTTAGAAGTTCATCCTTTGGGAATTGGAGGCAAAGATGCACCCGCGCGTTTGGTTTTTGAAAGTGCAACCGGCGATGCCATGAATGTAACTTTAATTGATATGGGAAATCGTTTCCGTATTATAGTTAACACATTGGATGTAATTGAACCACTGGGAAAAATGCCCAAATTACCCGTTGCTTCGGCATTTTGGAAAACACATCCAAATTTAGCAGATGGAGCAGCTGCATGGATTTATGCAGGCGGAACACATCATTCAGCTTTTACACTGGCTTTAACACCCGATTATATTGAAACGTTTGCAGAATTTGCTGATGTTGAATTTGTGGTAATCGACAAAGACACCAAAGTTTCCGACTTCAAAAAAGAATTACGTTGGAACGATGTTTATTATATGTTGGCCAATGGATTAAAATAGGATAAAATCCTTCGTAAAAATCCATTTAGACCAAATCTTCTAAATGGATTTTTACATTTAAATTTATCAATAATTATGGTAACTCCTCAAAATTAATAATGGGTTGTATCCCACTCGCCTTTCGATCAAAATACGAATCAATAGCAGTAGTTTCATTAAAAAAACCACAGTTTTTCATAAAGAACACTTGATTTTCAGCGCCACCGGAATAATCCATTCTCGACTCTTTTCGGGCAGTTGCATCTGCAGTAAATTTCATTTTAGTTAATTCAATCCATTGCTTATTAGTATTGTAAATCCACTGATTTGAGTACAATCCTTTACGTGTTACATTTCCCGTTTCGGTGTGGAAATTTTCTAAAAATGAATGTGGTCGTGTTAAATAAGTATCTGTTTTTGGTCGTCTGAAACTGGCTATCAATTTCCATTCATTTACTTCCGGTGCAAAAAACCATGCCGTAAAATCGGTCTCTTCATTTCCGGTTGGTATGCCCTTCAACAAAAACTTATAGGTGTTACCCGCTTTCCATAAAAACTTGTAATAACTCTGCCCACCAGAACCCTCGTTACCAAATTCACCAGTGTGTACACCCTCTCCTTTTTTAATCATTTTTATTTTCTGATCTTCAGGAATATCGCCCGGATTATCTGTTTTAAACGGACTCCAAACCGAAAACAGAATCCGCCGCTCTGTTGAAGAATTTACCTGCATTCCAAAATAACCTTGCCCAAATCCGTTAGCCATAAAATAAGAGCCCAGAACATCGTTATTTTCGGGAACTGTTATTTCATTATAAAAATACAACACGTCGCCAGAGTTCTCTGGTATTTGAAAATTCAGATGAACAGATGGGCCACGCCTGCCCCAATAAAAATCTTCCCGGGCAAAATAGATTTTCTCTTTCGCTGCTTCGCCACCAATTAAGATATTCGAAATCTCCGAAAAAAAATCTCCCGACTTATCAACTCCTTGAATTTCTATCCATTGATATAAGGCAGGATATCAATGGATAAAAATCTCCCGACTTATCAACTCCTTGAATTTCTATCCATTGATATCCTGCCTTTTTAACCTCAAAAGTTCCAATTGGAATTTCTCCCTCTGTTTTGCTTTCAATCTGTACGATTTCTGTTTTACCATTACAAGAAACCCTTATTTTAGAAGACCCGAAAGTTGCTTTTACAAAGATGCCAACATCCAATTTTCCAGTTTTTGTAGTTTTAAAATAGGTTCGGATTTTAGTCTCATTTTCCGACCAATTTCTAATTCCTCCCTTTTTTACAATTTGTTTACTTTTCTCTGTGTCATCAACTACCCAACTATTTCCTTCTGTAGGAATTGAGACGGTTAAATCCAAAGATTTTCCATCCTCTTCAACTAACGCAACTGCATGGCATGAATTTACAAGTCCAACAATCATTATTAATAATAACAGAGAACTTGCAACTTGACTTTTTAGATTTACTTTCATCCGTTTATAATTTTAAATTTTCAATTGCAAGGTATGGAACTCTCGATGAAATTTAATCATGCTTGTTTTTGAAATTAGCATGCTAAATTTCATGTTCGTTTCATATGTTTTTAATAAGATTCAAGACACAAGGAATCAAGACACAAGACAAGAAACTCCTCCTCCTTCTGTGCCAAAACTCCTTCATCATGAATGTTTCAGATAATCACTTCTTTCTAATTTTTCTATTTGTTCGGCTAATTCAACTTTCTCGTAAAAATGTTCGTGCGCAAAATTCAAAAATTTCAATATTTTAAATGCATTAAATTTCTGAAAAAAACGATTCTCAAAAGACTTTAGCGTTGCACAATTTCTATTTAAATCATCGAGTTCGTTCCAAAATAGATCGTGAACCAAAAACCTTTGAACAGATTGCGGCAAATTTGAAATTAGGAGCTCGAATTTTTCTAATTCAATTTTATAAAAATTCCCTTTTACTTTAAAAAATTGTTTTAAATCGTTGAATGCATTAAAATTATAGGTTTGTGTTAAATCCTCTTCTGCATTCATCCACTTCTGTAAAATAGGTCCTGTTCCAAACGGAACACGATCGGACAACCTTGCCGAAGGATAAACTTTTGTTGAAGTAATTTCGCCAACTTTCCCGAGTTGAACTAAATTCTGCAAAAAATAAAAATCTTCGCCTGCCTGCCTGCGATTCATTCCACCACGTTTTACATACGCCCCGGCAGTTACAGCAAATGCCGAGCCCACTGTAAACATAGAAAAAGGATAACCCGTAAACTCAAGTGCATTTTTATAATATTCAAGATACTTTTCATAGAGTTGAATTCCCTCCAATTGTTTCGCATTTAGTCCGGCAATTTGATGTTGAAAAGATATGGTTGCCCCAACATTTTTGGGATTCTGCTTAAAATGATTTTTAATTTCTACCAAATAGTTTTCGTCAACCAAAGTATCTGCATCCAACGAAACAATTATTCCGTTTGGCTTTTCCAATAAATTTAATCGTCGAATGGCTTCGTCCATACCACTTTTTCTTGCTACCCCAGCTCCTGCCCACTTCTTTTTTAATTCAATGGGGCCAACTGCATAAATTTGAATTCCAGCTTTCCGATTTTCGGAAATCCAATTTTCAATTTCAAAAATAGTATTCCTAGTAAAAGATTTTATTTCTTCCGAAGCAATTTCAGAATGATTGATTAAAATAATTACCTCAACATTTTGAACAGGTAATTTACAGTGGTTCAGTGAATCGAGAGTTTGCAAAATATCCGGCTCACGAAAACATGGAATAACTAATGCAAGCGTA